>JACCDK011054950.1_pt1 | contig 86487 bp, 136 predicted proteins | sample 7445871 | NCBI WGS metagenome assembly JACCDK01 (sample SAMN15323436, study PRJNA562643) | freshwater metagenome | isolation source: river surface water | place: USA:Blue River Watershed | collected 2017-08-15 | reverse complement strand
GGAGGGGTGGACGGCGCGAAGGGGGCGGGCTGTCAGAGCGTGATTCGCATGCGGTCGCGCTCGTCGGAGTCCAGTCCAAGGCGGTGCATCGCTTCGAGGTCGGGACCGCCCACGATTGAGCTGCCGCCCGCTTGGCAATCCCAGCCGGTGTAGTCGCAGCCCGCGGACATCGCGACGAGGCGTCCGTCCTTGAGCCGCAGCAGGGCGATCCAGTTCGGGCCGTCGTTCTCCCCTTCGTCCGAGGCGAGCACCTCCGCGATGTCGTCGGCGCCCCATGTCACCGGGCCGGAGTAGCCCGGGAGGGCGCTCGCGCTCTCCGCGGAGAACTTCACTGCTTCGGGCCAGTCGGCCCACACCTCGCCGCGCATGTCCTCCACGGTTGCGGTGCGGTGCATGTCATTGTCGTCGGTGCCAGTCGTGTCGTTCATGGCTTGACCCTCAAAGCATCGCGCGTGCCGCGTCGATTGTGGCTGAAAACGGAGCGGGGCATGATGCGCCCTTATCTCAGAGGCTCGTCTTTTATCTCGGGGCGTGGGCTCGGTCTTTCGCGGACAGTTTGCGGCCAAGCATCCGCTCCACCATGGCGTACGGGACGCGTTCGACGTCGCCGTCGCGGCCGCAATCGTCTTGGCAATGACGGAAAGGTTGGCTGACATGCGACTATGACTATCCGAACGGGGGACGAAGCGCAAGCGAATGCGGGGTGGGGCGTGGATTCGGTGTCGTGGCCAGTCGCCAACTGGTCAGGATTTCGGCCGTGAGCGCGCTTCCTCGACAATCTTGCGCTGGAACGAAAAGAGTCCGTCTCGTCCTGGGTTCATGGAAATTGTTGGCCCCTGGGTTTTGGCAGTGGCGCCGCAGGATTCGCACGTTGGAATCGGCGGATTGACCGACATGAACGCGGTGGGTACCGTGACGACTCCGCCGCAATTGCCACATCTCCCAACTGTTCTTTTCATCGTCGCTGCCTCCTTTGGCAATGGGAACACTTATCAGTATTCGGTGCGCCTCACGCGACTTAGCGCTTCGTTCGCTTCGCCGGAGCCGAGATGGGGTGCTTTCCGTCGTGGATGTACCCTTTTGGATTCTGGAGAACCCGAGATGTCTTGCCGCCGCAAACCGGACAAGTCGCATCCCTCATCCAGGAGTCAGTGACGAAATCCACTGGTTCCAATCTCCTGTTGATCGGGCTTATGCCCTTGACCAACCTGTGGCATCTTGGATGGTACAGGTTTCCGCTTTTGGTGACGTAAGCCTTGATCATGAGCCGATTCTCTCTTTCCCTGGTCTCAGTCGACGCGACGCGGAGCGACCTTGTTGCTCCACGACGGACTTCATCCCCGCGACGCCTTGCTCGCCAATGACGAGCCACTTCATCTGAGCCACGACTCCGGCTATCAGGTGGTCCTTGAGGTGTCGCGCCGCCCACGCTTCCCGGAGCCGCATCGCCGCCCGCTCTTCGGCCGTCTTTGCCGTTCCGCCCTGAGCCACGATGCGAGACAGGATGCGATACTGGCTGTTGCCTCGGATGTTGCCGCCTCTTGCCCAGATGTCCGGACGCTCCCTTTTCAGAGCGGCGGCGTAGGCCGGCGGAAACAGCGGGAAGCGGCTATTCCGGAACGACACGGGCAGGTCGTCGCCTTTGCGTGGAAAGTCGGTGAGGGTCACTTCGCGTTCGATTTGCTTGGCAGGTTGTAACCGTCGCCGCCGAGCGCGCGGTTTGCGGCGCGAACCGCGGCGTGTCCGTACGGGTTGCCATTCCTGTCGCCGGTCGTGAACCACTTCACGAGGTCGAACAGCGCTCCTGCGACGACGCCCCTCGGCCGCTTCGGTGGCATATCAAGGCCAACCCCGCCGAGCGCGGCGATGGCGCGCTTCACCTGGGGTTTCGAGTACGGATTGCCATGACGCTCCGCCGTTGTTGACAGCTTGTAGAGCGCCAGAAGTGACGCGCGAGGGGTTGCCATTCGCGCAGCGTACCACATTCACGAAAGGGCGGACCGACTTTCGTCAGAGCGAGAGCGCGTGCTGCGCCCAGAACTTCCGAGACTCGGTCAATTCGTCCCATTCGCAGATGTGCGAATCACCGGGCTCCCTCGGGGTGTGGGGGCCACCAAACGCCGTGTAGAGCACGCATCGTGTCGAGTCGACCGCGCCAGGCCCCCTTTCTTCCACCGGCATGTGGCCGCCGATGACGGTCAGGATTCGCGTCTCTCGCTTGGGGCGATTGACCATGCGGGACGCGTGCTTTCGAAAACCGCGAACGGCGTAGGTGACATCGGATTCTGCGATGGGAGCGTCGCCGACGATGGGCCCATGCAGCCCGCACATGAGCGGACCGAGCCAGAACGGGATGGCAATTGTCTCGCGGAAGAACCCGCTGCGAGCGGCGAATCGTTCCAAGATGAACGACACGTGCTCCTGAGCGAGGTTGTGGTCAAGATGCGACTGAGGGATGATTTCGAACGCCATGCCCCGATGACGCATCGGCTAGGAGCTATCTGACGTCGAAATCTTGCTCAGGATTCCTGCGATGCGGCTTCGTCCGAATCAGCGTCAACCTCGGGGGCGGAGGTGGAGATTGGTCGCCGTCGTCGGAGCCCATGCCCATGGCTGCGAGCGAGACGAGCCTCGTGAGGGCGGCGAACAGGTCTGCGGCGGACCTCTCCCGGCCCTTCGCGACGTTGCCAATCAGGATAACGGGCGTCATCGGCGCGAGCCTTTCCGTCCACGCGTCCACCATTCTCGGAACCAGAGAATGCCGAACACGAAGGACCAGAGGACGATGGCGCCTGTCACGGACAGCAGGACAATGTCAGACCACGGCAGATGCATGCGACGAATCATACTACCGCGTTTCGTCGACCCATGGTAGCCTCCCGAGCATGGATCCCGAAGAAAACTACCGCATAAACCCATGCGTATCACGGCCGATGACGGACATCAACGCTGATTCTTTGCGCATCCGGTGTAGCAACTCGCGTGCGTTGAGCAGAACATCGGTTCGATTTGATGTTTTCTGCGGCCGAGACATCGAATAGAACCGGGCCATGAAGAAGACAATCGTTCTCCTGACCGCGTTGGCCGGATGCGGCTCGCCCGAGCAAGACAAGTGTTACTCAATCGCCGCCGACCTTTCGTGCTCGCAAGAGCCGGCGCCGTGTAGCCAGTACTTCGACGAATCGTACATGACTCAGCTCGTGTGCGAGCAGGTCACGCCGGCCGGCAACTGTCGTCCGCTCGACGAATTCACATCGGACCATTCCGCGTCATGCGGGGGCGTCTCTGGGGACGTGTGGTGTTGCGGCCCAGACTCGGACGCGTCGTGCCTTCCGTTCGATGACGACGCGTGCGACGGCCCATCGCTGGCCGATGTCACCGGGGAGTGTGAAGCGGCATTCGGGTCAGGCTACATGGTGCCACGCACGTGCCTTCCGTCGGACGGCCCCGCGTCGTGCAAGAACCTGTCTCGCATGAGTCAGGAGAAGCCGACGTGCGCGGGCGAATTGCGCGACGTGTGGTGCTGCTCTGAGGGTTGAGGCGTGGACAGACTGCGCGGTATCGCGTGCCGGTATGGCAATAAGCGATACCTGTCGGAGCTTGTGAACACATAATATCCGGTGCGCACCCTGTCACGTAGACTTCGGTGGTCACTTGTTCAGAATCTCCCATAGCGCAGCGGTCGACACGGATTCTTTGCCGTCCAGCATCTCTTCGATCTGTTGCAGTGCAGCCCGTTGCCTTCGGGCCGGTCCGACCGCTGCCACGACCCGCCCGATCACGGCCTCGAATGCCTCTTTCGGTGCCTCGCTACCGATGCGGAAAGAGTAGTCTCTCCACAGATCGTCAACGGATATCTGCTGTCCGAGGATGCGCCTCGCAAAAGGCTCCACCGCGGCGCGAATGGCCTCGCGCTCGGAGTCGCTAGCAGGCTCAAGCTCGTACCGTCCTGCTCGTTCGATGAAGCGACTTCGAGCCTCATCAATCATCTTCTCCAGATCCTCTGGATCTACGCAACCCACGTGCGACGTTGCACGCTCGATAATGTCCGCCGCTTCTCGCAGAGAACGGGCCGCCAGTTCAAGGCTTTTCACATCTTTACTCATTCGATTCCTTCATGCCAATGGCGCGCGTGAAACGTTCAGAAACGCATGGTGTACAGTGCGCCGCGTTCGCCCGCGATTCCGCGGAGCACCTCAAGATATCGCTCGTTTCTGTAGTATGCCTTGGCTTCCTTCGCCGTCATTGGACGCTCGAAGGAGTGACCTACTCGCATGCTCGCTTCGACGCTGGATGCGGTCGCCACAAGTTCGGCAACGCGAGCCCAGAAGCGAGACGGCAGAAGGCTGCGCAGTTCTTTGACCACGTCGCCTTTGCCACATGCCTCAAGTTGAGTGTACCAGTATTCCACGAGCGCATCCCTTACGCGCGGAGCATGCGAGGCGCGGTTCCTGCGTTGAGGCCAGCGGACGGTTGCAGCTTCTCTCCCGCGGCTTGGCCACGCTGATAAGCCTCGCCGTCACTGATAGTCGTACGCTTCGTACGCTGGTTTCGAAACCACATCTTCTGCGAGCCATTGACGAAGATGTCCTTGCTCAACGTGACGCGGTCCGCGAGCACGATGGCAACGGATGCCTTTTGCTCGGCCTCGAATGCCGTTCGCTGCGATTCGCGCATCGCTCGGATGTAGCCGCATGTTGCGCCGAGCTTGAATGCGTTACGCGCCGCCTTGCCGTGTTCGGCTTGCGCAAGACGCTCGATTTCGTAGCACAGCCACCCGAACAGGTACCGCACAATAGCGACGTCCGAAGCGCGCCCCGAGATGCGTTGTCGCGTCGTTGCGGCGATATGGCAGAACGAGTAGCAGCCGTGGAGTTGCGCGAGATTGCTCGCGAGCATCGAGCGCCACTTGTTGCGGTTGCCGTCCGTCGAAAACAGCGGCTCGCTTTCGTCAATCGCGCCGTCGTCGGGGCTCTGTGTTTCGAGGTCGGCGTCCTGAATCTGGTACTCCGCAATGATTGCTTCTGCGCGAGCCGCTGCGGCTTCCGCTTCGGCCTGCGTTCCGGCATTCGCCGCGAGGGAACGGAGGGCGGCAATCTTCTTGATGACGGATTTGATTGACATGGTCCTGTTCTCCCTCAATGCCGGTTCATGGTATGCGGCGCCATCGTGGCTTGCCGGATGTCTTCCGGTTGCGTCGGCTTCGCCTGATGCCGCGGAACCGCATATCGCCAGTTGCCCTGTTCGTCTCGGACGTCCGCATCGCCAAAGAAGCCGTGGCCCGACGGCTCTTCCCCGTTGAGTCCACGTCGATTGCAGACAGGGCACGTCACGAGGCTGGACGGGGGCGCCGTGAGAGGTGCGAGTTTGCCAGCGCCGGGGCACCATGTTTTCGGTTTCACGACGCTACCCCGCAAGCGGCCGCGAGCAAAAGGCGCCGCTCGTTCATCTCCGCAATGGCTTTCGTGAGCCGCTCGACCTCCGCGGCGATGTCCTCGCGCGTCGCCTTGCGGAAGTGAGCCGCCGACACGCCGTCGCCGCCATCGGTGCAGAAGCGGGCCACTCTTTTGTCGTCATTGCCACACGATGCCCATCCCACGAAAACGGGCGTCGACGTCGCCTGCCACACCCGTTGCCCCGCGGGCGCGTAGGCCGAAGAATGGGCGTAGGCAATCGTGATCCAGTCGCCTTGGACGAATGGCGGCACGGCGTTGTTGGGCTGCCTCATGATCGTCTGTTCCTTTTTTCTTGTGCATCGAAGTCGACGCCTGAACCCTCACGGCGGGCAGTCGGAGCAACCGCAGCACGCGGGGTGCTCTTCACGTGTGCGACCCTGAGAGAATGCCGATCGGGCCGCCGCGTGGAACCGGGCCGCCTTCGGAGCGTAGACTCGCGGCGGCACGGCTGGCGACGGATCGGCGCGCTCCACGCGTGCCACGTAGGCGCTTCGCTCGTCCGGCGAGATGCTCAAGCCCTGATAGTGGACCGGGACATCAATCCCGAACGCGTCCGCGAGCGCGCGCGATTGCTCGGGGCTCATCTGGCCCTTCTCAGGTTGTTCCCTGGGAAGCGGCAACACGTCAATCCACCCCCACGATGTCCCGGAGCCCCCGCGCACGGACCACGACTTGCCCGTCTTGACCTTGAGCGCGGCCCTGATTCGCTCGATTGCTTCGTCGCGGATAATGAGCGGACGAGCAAGGGCTGCCGCCCCCGCCTCGGTGATGTTGCCCTGCGTCGCCGAAAGAACGAACCACAGGCCATGTTCCTTCAACGCTGCCACATCCGCGGAACGGGCGCGATAGAGGTCGCGGAGAGCAAGGGGGCTGCCGCGCGAAGCGGCGTGTAGCTCGTTCAGTAGCACCATGTCTGGTTTCACGGGTTGGCTCCTGTTTCGTGCGCGTTGAAGAGAATGGTGCCCGCGTTCCGGGCCGCCGTGACCGCTTCGGAAGTCCAGATGGGGTCACACGACATCGCGCGACCCTTGGACACGTACACGCCCGGGGATGACTCGACCTCTGGGCCGAATGCGGACGGAAGCGCGGCATCTTTCCAGCCGTCAATCACGAGCAGTGTTGAAGGCAACCCGTCACCGAAGGCTCGCTCTGAGCGGGCGCCCTTGGGGGTGAATGCCCAATAGACGCCGCTATCGTGCTGCGCGAATGGGGCGCGATAGACCCGCAGACCCCGGACCCGAAGGACCGTGTACGCGTGGCTCATGTTCTGTTTGAACATGATTGTTGCCCTGTCGAGGGACAGGGCGAGTGCGTCGGCGGCGGGTAGCATCGAAGGGGGAATGGGGAGCATGGCTCTAGGTTTCCTTCACGCGCGAGGACAGGACTTGACGGTTTCGACCGAGACGACTTCGACCGGCCATTTCTCCGCGAGCCCGGCCTTGACGAATTCGCCGAGGTCGCGATTGTTCGTCTCGACGATGGCCGTGCGCGTCTCTTCCACGACCTTGACGATTACGCCGAGTCTGTCCGCGAACGGATAGACGTCTCCTTCGCTGGCGCTCATCGTGACTCGCACGCGGTCGAATGATTCCGGGGACACCGGGGCGCCGTGGACGGTGAGACGCCATGCGCACATGGCGGCCACCTGAACAGCAAGGCGACCCATCGCCTTGCTTATGTCCGCGTCTTTGGCCTGCTCCGTGGTCCGGATAGCGTCCTTTCGCGTGGTCTCTCCGGCCCTTGCCACGAGATCCTCGAATATCCACCGCTGCTCTCGGCGCTTCTCCAGGCTGCGCGCGTCGCAGTAGGTCACGCTTTCCGAGGCGATCGCGAGGACAATCACGAAGGACGGCGAGGACGATCCGCCGAAGTAGTAGCCATGTCCGGCGTGGACAGGAGCGCTTCGGGTCTGAACGAGGCCGGACGCAGTGAGGGCGGCGCGAACGGGGCGGAGCGTGGTCTGCATGCCAGCTCACCTTGCGAGCAACGTGCCGAGATGCAAGTGCGCGAATTCACGCGGAAACGCGAGCCATGTGCGCAAGATTATACGCGGAATTCGCGGGTTTTCTTCGCGTTTCTGCGAAAGAGCTTGTGCACGTGGCATGGTGCGCAAGTTTTTACGCTTCGTTTGCTCGGTTTGCTTCGCGCTTGACGCGAAAAAGTTTGCGCACCACGTAGCAATTCCGCACACTTACACGTGGCATGATTCTGGTAAAGAGAATCCGGCAACATGGCAACCTCGGCCCGCAACTGGTCTACGTTCCAAACCGCAATCTTCGCCGACGTCGCGAACGGCGAGGGTCACACTGTCGTTCGTGCCCGTGCGGGCACTGGTAAGACCACGACCATCGTTGAGGCTCTCCGCCACGTGCCCGCGGGCAAGTCGGTCCTCATGGTCGCCTTCAACAAGAAGATTGCCGAGGAGCTTCAGTCGCGAGCCCCGGGCGGCGTTCAGGTCAAGACGTGCCACGGGTTCGGCTACTCCGCCCTGCTTGGCGTGCGCAAGGCGCGCCTTGACCAGCATCGCGTCGCGTCGATGCTTCGGGACCGGAACCCGGAATGGTCCGGCGAGCGCGTGGGCGCGACGTGCAAGGCCGTGGCCCTTGCCAAGGGCATGCTCGCGAGCACGACGGAGCAGATTGACGACATCATCGACCAATTCTCGCTTGACGTGCCCGAGTTTGCCCGTGCCCAATTCTGTGCCGACGTTCTCGCGACGCTCGCATGGTGCAAGCGGGACAATGGCACGTGCGACTTCGACGACATGGTGTGGCTCCCTGTCGTCCTCGGCACGCGCGTCCCTCAGTACGATTACGTTTTCGTGGATGAGACCCAAGACCTGAACAAGGCCCAGATCGAGCTTGCCGTGCGCGCTTGCAGGCCCGGGGGGCGCATCGTGGCGGTCGGGGACGACAGGCAGGCAATCTACGGGTTCCGTGGCGCGGATGAGCGGGCCATGCCCGCGCTCATCGAACGCCTTTCCGCGAAGGTTCTGCCCCTGTCCGTCACGTACCGCTGCGGGAAGGCGATTGTCGACGTCGCGAAGGCGATTGTCTCGGATTACGAGGCTGCGCCGAGCGCGCCCGACGGGCTCGTTCTGAACGTCGGCGACGAGCGAATGAAGCGCGAAGCGAAGCCTGGAGACTTCGTCATCTCTCGCGCGAACGCGCCCCTCATCGGGCTCTGTCTGGACTTCCTGAAACGTGGCGTTCGCGCCAACATCGCTGGCCGAGACGTCGGTGCGTCGTTGCTCGCGCTTGTGGACAAGTCGGATGCTGACACTATCCCCGCGCTCATGAAGTACGTGGACGAGTGGGCTACCGCGGAATGCGCTCGACTCGCGGCCAAGACGCCGCCGCGCGACTCTCAGAGCGTCGAGGACCGCGCCGAGTGCATCGCGGCATTGGCGGAAGGCGCGAAGTCCGTGCGAGAGGTCCGTGACCGGATTGAGTCGCTGTTCAGCGACAAGGACGACGCGGCGCGCGTCATGCTCACCACGACGCACAAGGCGAAGGGGTTGGAGCGTGAGCGGTGCTGGATTCTCACGGAAACGTACCGCCCCACGCGTAGCACCGAAGAAGCGAATCTGTGGTACGTCGCTGTTACGCGCGCGAAGAGTGAGCTTTATCTCGTCGGCTCCGGCTCCGTTCCCGCTCCGCCCGAAGATCCGACTGTCACTCCGAGCGACACTTCCACGACGGAACCGACCGTCGATGTTCCGCCCGCGAATGACGCGCCAGACGAGACGTCCGACCCGTTGCGTGAATTGCTTGGCCTGAAGGCGCCCAACCTTGACCGCGACGGAAGGCACATTGCGCCCGCTTCGCAGCCGCTCAACGGGGCTACCGTGTCGCTGGCCGCCCCCGTGGTTTCTCAGGCCAAAAAGGCACCCCTGTCCGTGTCGCGTCGCGAGTGCAAACCTGTCCGGTTTCTCGGCAAATGCGGCAATTGCAAGCGGCCCCTGTCGGTGCTGATGACCGCCGAGGTCCGAGTCGGCTCGCGCCAGTATGCCGAGAGCGACGCGGCTTGCCACGTGTACAGCAATGGTCTCGTATACATCCCGTGCTGCGGGCGCGACCGTGCACTTCGACAGGTTCGCGGAGTCTACAGCGAGAAGCACAAGTGCGACTCCCGGTGCATGGCCAGCAAGGGCACGAGTTGCGAATGCTCGTGCGGTGGCGCCAATCATGGCGCCAACTATGCATAGGATTATGTCTGTCTGATGAACGTGGGGGTTGCGCGAAAGGATAGTCGTCATGGCATGTGTTTCTACCCAATTCCCTCCCTGTGAGTGTCCCTCTGTCATGCGCCAGTCCAAGGTGGTGCCGTGGCACTGGATACTGGAAAACGGATTGTCCGGTGACGAGCTTCGGTTCTACGATACTCGCGCGTTGGAGCGAATGTCCAACCCGGGACAAGGCGAGGCGGACATGTGGAGTGGACCGGAACCGTCGGGGGTGTACGTGGAAGAAGGCGTGCGCCTCACATTCTTCGACGTCCACGGAGATTGGCGCGGAGACTGTGGGCGGTATCTCCAGGATGTACGCCGGTGACGGTCATTCGCCGACTAGGCGTCATTCTGCTAATCCTTGCACTCGGGGCATGCGCGGGAGCAGGCTTGCCTCCGGAGCAAAGATTTCTGCTCTCGATTCTGAGCGGCTTCGCCGTTGGCGAGTGGCTACTTCCCTTCCTGGATTTCAGGTCAAGAAAGAAGCGGATAAGCAATGACTAACGATGAAGCACAAGCCTGTTTGGATTCTGGCACCACAGTCTGGACGCGCGTATCCGGGGGCAAGGTCAAGGTCTTCATCACGGGGAAGACCGAATCCGGGGGCGCTCGATTCGGGTCGCGAAAAAGAACAGAATGGTCCGTCAATCGAGTCGACAACGGCCGTGCGCTACACTCCCGCAACGCCGCCGCTCTCCACAAGAGCCGGGACTTCATGGCCGACTGACAATTGTCCGGAGTATGCGCCGCTAGATTCGACAAGGCATGATGATGCACTTGTACCCCGGCGCCTCAATGAGGCATGGGTCAAGAGCCCCGTTCATGCCCATCGTCACTTCGTCCGACTCGACTGAGGATAAGGCATCCAGCAGATACCCGACGTCGAAAGACGCGTGATGCGGCTCGCCTGAGTAATCCGCCGCCAATTCGTCATGTGCGCTACCGGCGGCCCCCCGATTCGAATCCAGCAATAGTGCACCGGGCCGGAGCGAGAGAGTCGCGCCGTTGCACCCGTCGCTTGCCGTCACCATGACGGCTCGCAGGGTATCGGCGAACACGTCCGTTGAAAGCCTGAACGACGCGGAGCACGAAGTCGGGATTACATGCTCATACGGCGGGAATTGAGCGTCAACGTCCGTGAACGACACGCGACACGAGCCTTGTTGCGCGGACACGCGATGACCGGCGGCATCGACCTGAAACATGGCCTGCACCGTGCTCATGTCCGAGAAGTGCATTCGGGTCAATGCCGCAGCGGCTTGTCTTGGAACCATGAATCGAATCGACGCATCGCCGGCATGGGGCACTTCTTCCGTGGTGAGACACAGCCGATGTCCGTCGGTCGACGCCACGCGAGCGACGCCGTTCGATACCTCGAATAGCGCGCAGTTGATGTGGGCGCGAGTCTCGTCGGTCGACATCGCGGAAAACACCCTGAGCAGTCTCCGGAGCGAATTGGCAGGCATCGCGAATTCGAGTCCAGACGGCTCCGGGCAATCCGGAGTCTTGGTCTTGTCTTCCGTGCGCAGACGGTAGACGCGAGCCATGCCGACGGACTTGACCCTGGCATTGTGCCCTTCGGTCGATATCTGGACTGGACCACGTGACATGTTGCTCAGGCATGCGATCAGGTCGCCGGCATTGACTGTCACGTCTCCGGGTTGGACGACTTCGGCCTCGATTTGCCCCATCACGTGCGTTTTATCGACCGAATTCTTGATGAAGCAATGAGCGCTCAGTGTCCTGCCAATCGAGCTAATCGTGACGGTTCTGTCCAACGGAAGACGGACATCCTTGTCGGTCAGACACGGTTTCGAATTCTGCGCGACGCAGAATTTGACCAGATTGAGAAGTTCTGTTCTTTGGCAAACGGCATCCATTGGTTCCTCCAGAGTGGATCAATCGGATTCATCACGCCCCGTTCCGCATGCGTTGCACCGTGCCAGGATCATCCTGCCGGTGAGGCGCTGCATCGGGGTCTCCCACACCCTGCTCTGTTCTGTAGTTATCGAACTCGTCGGCCATGACGCGTACGTCGGTCACGTACCGCGGATCCATGCCATTCTTTTCCGCTGCATCCGCATAGGCGCGCAGTGCCGCGGGGGCAGCAGGATCCTTCGAGCCTAGTACGAAGTACGGCCAGTCGGGCACCGTACCGTCGCGCCGCTGCACGAGATACTTGCCCCCTGCGATCCCGCTCTTCCGCCACAAGCCCATCGTCTTCTTGTTGTTCGTATCCATTCGTCAACTCCACTGCAAAACAGGTTCCGTGTAACTAAAACGTGCGACAGCCGCATGTCGTTGGCGTGCTACTCTCGTCTTGGGAGGCGACCATGCGATGTTATCAGCAACGCGGACAGATTGTCATTACTTATGAGCCGCCATAGGCGCAGCGCGACGGCAATCGGGACATGTCCAGGTTCGGCCATGGCCGACCCATCCGAGCGGAATGCGCGACCGTAGACGGACGCATCCGCAATTCGGACCGCTACAGGTTATCACCTGTGGTGTGTTGCGAAGCCAGTGGAGCAGATAAGCGTCAGCGGTATTCTTCGGTCGCTTCGGTGCAACAAGCGCGGTCGTGACTGGCTCACGCGGCTCCAACCGAAGCAGGTTGACGCGAATCCTCATCTCACAGCCGTCTTGGTTCCGCCGCCGTGTTGAGTGAACCTCGGCCGAATGCGCACGAGCTGAGGTCTCATGGTGAACTTCATATCGCTGCTTCGCTGGCACCACACGAGCGCTTCTCCTGGGTTCAGTCTGGCGAGCATTGCCACGTCCAATCCCTTCTTGAGCGCTTCGGTGGTGTCCCGAAGGTGCTTCACCCATGCCGGTGAGGTCATGCGGTGAAGCACGAGAATTGTCGACAATTCGATGACGGCGCGAGGCACGGACAGAGGGTCCTGACTGGCGATGACGATGGTGTTTTGCTCGTGTCGAATCTGGCGAATGGCCTCGACTACCTCACCAATCAACTTCGAGTCAGTGATGTACTTGTGAGCCTCATCGAACACAATCAGTTTCGAAAACGGCTCGCCGTGATACATCGTCCGCTCGAAGATGCGGAGAATGACCACGAAGAGGCCGAGCGCGTCTTCTTTCTCAATCCACTCGTCCCGAAGGTCAACGATGACGGTTCGGCCGGGACTTAGCGTGTCCTCTAGCCTGCAACTGTCGTCAATGTAGCGCTCCGCGAGATTGAGCCGGCTCTCTGCCAATTGCTGAATGTGTGGCTCGAATCCGGCCGTCTTGACTTCTTCGCGGAGTCGCTCAATGGTCGGACGCCCACTCTGCTTGCGCATCATGTCGAGCATTACACGCACATAGTGTGCGCTGCCCGCGACCCCGAGAAGGAACTTCCACCCTTCCGGGCCAATCTCGGATGACGAGAACTTGAGTGGTCGCACGTCAATGTCGGGATACTCAAGCTGCCTATCCCTCACCTTGCTTTCGGGTGCAAGAATGACCACGTCCCTCAGACCTGCCGGCGATGCGCCATACTCTCGAATGAGGCGCTCGACCTCCGAGGGGTTGTCGTTCGGAGCGGTGGCGGTCGCCTGTTCGGGCTCGTAGTTGTCGCTGCGGTGGTAGTGAAACAGCACGACCCCGAGCGGCGATGGCAGATGATTGATTTTGGGCACTGCCATTGCCGCCATCTCCGCGACGACTCCGAGCGTGTAGGACTTGCCGAACCCTTGGACGCCGAAGAGTGAGATGGTGTCGCAGCCGTTGAGATTGAGCGCCACGCGACGCCCATCCGCCGACCCCAAGAGCCCGTATTGCGGCGTTCGCCCCCCTGCCCCCACCATGACGTCAAAGTCCGGCGGTCCAGACTCCTCGGGCTCGTCTGATGCGCCATGCGGCCCAGAGTCCGAATCCGGGGCATCGTCCGTGCGTTGAACCGGCGGCGGAGCGGCGCGCTTCGGCGCTTGCTCAGGTGGCACTCGCGGCAGATGGCGCGGCAGACGAGTACGGGGAATCACCGGGGCACCTCGGGCAGTTTTGCGCCGCAGAAGGGACAGAACCGCACCGGAGCGTGTACGCCGGTGGTGCCGATGATCCATTGCCCGCGGATCCACAGCACGTCATCCCTCTTGTCCCATTCACGGCAGCACGACGGGCGACCGTTCACGAGTGGCGGAGCGGGCGCGGTCGCCTGTCCAGTGACGCCAATCCCGAGAACGCCATGCGTCGGGCAGGGCGGGTCATATTCGCTCGTCGCTGGACACGAGCACAGTCGCTCGTCGCGAGCGGCCATCGCTGCCATAACATTGGCAGGATGCGGGACAAGTGTGCCGTGCGAAGCGTCCGTGTCGTGCTCCGGAGCGACGGGCTCGTCCGCCTCAAACGTGACACGAACGGCGCCGACCTTGCCGAAGAACGGTGCCAATTTCTGCAATCCGTGGCCCGTTGATGTCTTGTAGTCAATCGTGCCGCTTCCGAGGTCCGAACCTTGGAATTGCGCGCCAGAAAAAGACAAGGCGGCAAGCGTTGTGTCGAACGAGAATTTCATGTCACACTCCGAAGTTGTCTGTTTTGCTGACGCGTGGGATAGCAGGCTCAAGTAGCCAGTTGCCCAGCAATTGCAAGCCGAGATTGACTGCCGCTTCGACGTGTGTCTCGACGGTCACCGCAGACTGCGTTATCTGCTCCAACGCAAGCATGCCCTCGTTGGCCGCTTCGGTTCTGCCGGTAGCGACGCACAATTCGATGAAGCGCTCCAAGAATCGGCACTCGGCCTCCTGTGGGGTGGACGCCTGAAGCCTGTATGGCAACGTGGGGCCGGTCAACGTCGGGTCATGCCACGTGCCGGGCTGCCGGAAGTCGCGCGCTTCTGTGCGGTACAGCATTGCGTCTGCGTGCTTCACATGAGGCTTCTTCCAGAAAAGCGGAGCCATGTTGTACTTGGCCGCATACGCAGACATGACCAATTCGTGCGCCTCTTCATAGGTTCCCATGCCCATGTCCGGATGACGCCTGTATGGTGCCGGAAAGTCCCGAAGGCCGGTTCCCTCCGACGCGTCATGCCCGAGTCGCTCGAATTGCTCTTCTGGAGTTGGCTCGGACCCGTCTTCATTCGGAACGTAACTCGTCTCGACGCTGTGAAGAGCCACCTGCCATGGCGATTCCGTTTGGCCGCAAAATCGCGGCTCGCATCCGAGGCTCTTGGCAATTGAGGCAATGTGAATGTCCTCGGGACGCGGATCGAGCGGCCAGAACCGAACAAGAGTGCCATTCGGACCGTGAAGACCAATGCAGGGGCCGCGACGCGTGCTCATCTTGATTTCCTTGCCTTGAATCGAAGTTGTTTGATGACGAATTCCGCCGCCTCGCGCGTGGCTGGCTCAATCGCGCCGTCTTGTCCGGTCAAGTACGGTGCACTCCGTTGCACGTCAATGACGAGCGAATCCGCGAGCGCGGCATAGATGGCCCGTCGCCTGTCGACCATCGTCTGGGGAGGACCAGTGTCGTTCGCTGGTCTCATGGCAGTCGAAGTCCCCACTTCGGAGGGTACCACTGCGGCACCGGCTTATCGCTTGGCGTGAATTTCTGCTTTATTTTCGTGCGTGCGCCGCCAGCCTCGGGATGCGCCACACGCGCATACTTGTCGACCTCACAGAACAGGTTTTGACAGTCAATCGGGTGCAGCCTTCGGCCAAACAGCGTTTGGAACGTGAGACCGAGTCTGGCAAACTCGGCCTCTTGCATGTCCGTCACGGCGCGAATCACGTCGGCATCGGACAGGCCACCTACGCCGGAGAAACACTTCTTGATGCCGCTTTGAGCGCCTGGCCCAGCAACAACGAAGTCGTTTTCCGAGAAGTTGATGACGTCGCTGTAGTTCAGGTCAATCGTGAATTGAAACGCGAGAAAGTCCCCAAACGAAGGCACCGCTCGAAGAATCGCGTACACCTCGCGGAGAGACTTGGCGGTCTCGACCTTGACGTGGACACCGTCTCTCATCATCCGCTTGAGCAGAAGAAGATGGTTCTCGTGTTTGCGAGCCTCGCCGCAGTCCGGAGAAGGCATGATGTACGCGCCTGAGTATATCGCCTGCTTCGCGGCAAACATGCGGTCAAGAACGGCGAGCAACCGCGGGAATGGGTCGGCGTCGCGGCAGCATCTCGGGTGTTGCCCGAATTCGCCGACGATGGCATTCCACGTCTCGACCTTGTTGAACAGCTTGAACAGCAGTGTTCGAAAGAACACCTCTGGCGGATACTGGGCTCCGGTGTACTGGACGTGTCGGATGAGAAACTGGCTCACTCGGTCCGATGCGCGATAGGCATTCGTGAACCTGTGACTATCCAGAATGGGGTCGTTCGTCCACGGCGGCGGATTGCCGCGAACACGCATCATGAATATCTCTTGCCGCTCCCTGGCAAAGCGCCAATAGGTGTCGAACACGGGGGTGGCAAACAAGGTCCGTCCACCGGGGAGAGGGATGGCTCGACTCGTTGTCATTGCTTGCGTCCTGTCTTCTTGCTCTTGCCTGTTTGTGGGCACAAGTGTGCCTTTGCCGCCGCATCAAGTTCCGAGAGCACGGCACGAGCCCTGACCGCTTCCTTGCTCTCACCGGTCCAAGCGGACATGCGCCGAGCAACCCATTCAATAATCCGATTCGGGGGCAGACCCGTCAGTCCGTCAAGATCGAATCTCTCGGCGCGACACGCCTTCATGGCGGCGCGCAGTCGCGCGAGCGGCGTCATCGGTCCCCACTTCCGCCGACCGTTCCCCTTGCCAGTCTGCCCTCGATCTTCGAGATGTTGGCGATTGCCACATCGTCAATCGTGACGCCGGCCCAATCGCACACGTCTACCAGGCTGAGAAAGGCATCCTGAATCGTGCCTTCGTCCGGGGCGGTCGTGACGGCAACGACGTCGGCTGCCAATTGTCTGATTCGACTCGCCGCCGTCGACGTAGACGGTCGATGGGTGACAGACTCGAAGTAAAGGTGCGCCAGAACTTCCGGCAGAAACAGTCCGCATCGTGTCGCGATTGCCGACAGGTACCACAAGACGTCGCCCGCCTCGGTTCGAATGGCGGCGCGTCGCGCATCGGTGAGATGCCCGTTGTCGTCACGGAGCATCTTCTTGACTTCTTCGGCAAGTTCCCCCGTTTCACCGATGACGCCGCAGTTGAGGTATTCGATGTCCTCGAATGTGGCTCGGTTGACGGCTCTGTCATTCACGAGCCACTGGTAGTCGTGCGTCTTCATGGCTGCCGCCCATGCTCTCCGGAGATATCACTCATGGCGTCTTCTTCTTTCCTCTTTTGACCTTGGCAGTCTTCTCTGGCTCGCCGAGAAGAGCCGTCTGCGTGACTTTCTGTTCTGCCGCGGATGCCGCTTCGGCGTCCGCCTTCGCCTTCGCTCGCGCAGCCGGAGTAATGCCGGTCACGGAATGCCACTCGTGAGACGGCGGCGGCGTAATCCAGACCCAATCGTTCCCCTTGCCTTGTTCCTTGTCCGACCCTTTGCGACGAGTCACTTCGTCGCACTTGTACAAGGCGCCAATCTTTGGGTCCGATGAATTGGAGTCATGCTCAGTTGAGCCGCAGAATTTGCAATACATCGGCGTCTCATTGCGCGCCGAGCACGAGTGTCTCCAGATCCGACAGAAACGTCGCGCTCTCGAAGTCGCACGTGATTTGTCCGGATCCGTCTGCCGACTTGGCAATGATGGCGAGCAGTACTTGGCCGCCGGGGATCGTCTTGACGGCGTTTGCGGCGGCGGCTTTCAGATGTGGGAGAATGATGCTTAGTCGCTCACGCGCGTGCGCACCAATGTCGGTATCGGTACCAATCGGGCGAGCGGCAAGGTCGCCACGAAGGCGCATGGTCTCAGTTTTCGCATTGGCGATGGCCTGATGCGCTTCGCGATTGGCTTGCTCCAGCCCTGGGATGCGCGCGACTTCCGCTCGCAGGGCTCGGACCTCGGCAGCGAGGCGACGTGTGAGCGGGTTCGGCCACGCGTCCGGAGCGGTGGACGCGTCACGTTCAAACTCGTCGATCTCATCCTCCGTCATGCTAGCAGCAGCGGATCCGACCGGCATGAGTCTTGGGCCGTTCTGCCCGGCGCGACGGGCGATGACATCGGCCTCCCCAACGGTGGCCAGGTTGCTCTCTTCACGCGGCACGAGAGCCCAAGAGTCGTCTTGGTAGGCGACCGCCACGTAAACGGTCTTGCACCCGAGGCATGTGCCTTCGGAGCCGTCGCGAAACTCGCCGGTTCGCATGTCGTCATCGACTGTCTGTTTGCACCGCGGGCACCAATTCCACGGGACGGAGGCACGCTCGTTCAGAACGGTGGCGGACTCGGTGCATGTCTTCGTTGCCTTCTCTCGTTCTTGCCACGCAGTCCGCAGTTGCCCGTGGAACGCCGCGACACTCTTGTCCGCGAGAGCGATGTTAACGAGCTTTGGTAAGAGCCCAAGTCGGTCCGCGAGCGCGAACGCCTCGGTCCAGAACACGCTGGCCGCTTGGCGCGGATTGAGGTGCTCCGCCCCGACGCCGCACCGTTGCAACATGTGCGTGGCGCGTCCGGTGTCGCAATACATCGAACAGAACAGCGTCGCCAATGGGTCTTTGGTCGGCATCATGGTCAGCGGTCCTTGTTGGAAAGAGCGGCGATAGCCTGTGCAACCGCGACGTGGAATTGGTCCGGGTGTGTCACGAGAAAGCGCCCATTCAGCGGGTAAAACAGCGCCGATCGTGTCAAGTCGGGGTGCGCGCACATGTTGCCCATAATCAACGTGAGCCCGAACATTCCTCCAAGATATATCGGTCGGTACGCAATCACGTGGAGTTGCCGCCGAGTGAACGCACGATGAGCGGCGTTATAGAGCGAGTCGGATTCGTACGCCCTCGGGCTCAGGAGCAGAAGCGTCGGAACGGAGGACGTCTCTTGCCGCGACCCCTCATTGTGGAGCACGACGCCGAACCCGCCTTCGAGTGCACTTCGCCACGCTTCGGCAGCCTCGGAATCGGAGGTGTGGTGCAGTAGCAAGACAGTGGGTCGTCCAAGCGAGGCGGGAGTCTGGGTCTCGGTCGTCATGGTCAGTCTCCGGGGGAAAGAGCGGGCCAGTGCCGGCCCGCTCTCTCGGTCTCATGTCATTCGTACAGGCGAATCGCGGGCACGAACGGATACGGCTGGACGCCCGGGGGCGGATTGTCGAGCGCCGCCCACAGGCCCATCTCTCCGCCAGCGTTCGACCCCGGCGGCGCGTAGTACCATCCCGGATTCGGGATCAGTGGCTCGCTCATTGACACCCCGATGCTGTTGTCCAACTGGACCGTCGGATAGACCACGTCGCCGGGCTCCACGTGGATTGGCACAATCTCGATCAGAGTCATCGCGAACGCGTCCTCAATCGCGAGCGGACCGCACTTCGGTTCGGTCCCGTCGGTGTAGCAGACGGCTTCGGCGAACACGGGCGCGCTCGCGGGATTGCCGTCCGCGTCGCCGAAGATGAAATCGACCTTGACCGCAGCTGGGCGACTGAATTCGTACCCGAAAAGCGGCGCGGTCCTGTAGGACACTCCGACTTGCACGAAGTCGTGTGCACATGCGAAAGGGCCAATCCTTGGCCCGACGCCCGCAAGCCCACCGGCTTCGTCCGGCAGGATGGTGAGCGCGTTGTTGTCAAGAATCGCCGCCGCATATGGCTGGAACGGCCCGATCCAGCCCTCGGGCGTTGGCTCCACACATGGCGCATGTCCGCCTTGTCCACCCGAATCGGTGGCGCCGCCACTGCCGCCCACGTGCGCGCTCGTTTCCGATGTCGATCCGCCGCATCCGAGCAGCGAGAGCATGAGAACCAAGACGAGAGTACCATACTTGAGCATGAGAGGTTCCTTTCGTGAGTGTCAGTGTTGGGTGGAGCCGGCGGGAGTCGAACCCGCGTCTTCCGCTCGCGCTGCGTGTTTAAGCTGCGCTACGGCCCCGTAAAAGCGCCCCGCGGCCATCAGTCCGGGGACGCGCGCATCGGTGTCGCGATCGGGGAAGCAGGCATCCTCTCGTGTGTGGTGTGTCCGTAGGCCCCCGCCCGGACCATCCGAGCGGCGAACCGGCCCCCTCGCTCACGGTCAAGCAAGCGAGGGGCGGAGCCTACTTCGCGGGCTCCGGCGCGGCCTTCACGAGCATGTCGACGTGGAAGACGGCGGCATGCACTTCGCCCTTCGTGTACTCGCAGCCGCGGAGCACATCGAACCACGCGCACGTCGCCTCTCCGATCTCCACGTCCCTTGGCGGTCGCGACTTCGGCGGTCGCGAGACTTCGCCCACGGTCATCAGCGGGCCGCCGCTCTTGAGTCGCACCGTGTCACCCGTCTTGATATCGCTGCTCATGTTCCTCGGTCCTCTCTCGCGCGTTGGTGTCCAGCCGGGGAGGGGCGGCATCGCTGCCTTCCCTTCGGCGTCGACTTCTTCTCGCATCATCACGTAAAACGGGTCTGAGGCACAACGTCCGTGAGCGTCGTAATTGTGCTATCTTTTACGTTCGACATCGGTCAAGTCGCACGACAACGGCGCTATTCTCGTCAGTCAGTCGTGCCAAGATGTCCTCTCCGAAGCATTCCACGATGCCAGATGTAGACACCTTGCCTAGCCCCTTGCATACGCCGCACTTCGAACGACCGACGCCGCGAGCGTCACACGCAACACATGGCCCGACCCTGTTTTCCAGGTCGGTCGTGATGATGGTCTTTTCGCGAGCCTGCCAGCGACGGTGAATGGCGGCGCACAATTCCCCGCGCCGGTAGGCGGCGATTGGGCTTTCCCCGGGGGCGCCGCCAAGTACCTTGGCGATGTCGTCAATCGCCACAAGGACACGGCGACGCAGGCGAGACATGGCCGTTTGATACAGCTCCACGCGGTCCTGCGGCGCCTTGTCTGGCAGCGGAACACAGTCAACCGCCAAGACGAAAAAGGCATCGCGGTCCGCAAGTGTCTCGTGCTGAATGCACGCAGCGGCTATCGTCGACTTGAGAGAATGCGTCTCTCCGCGGAGCAGAAGAATCGGCGGCGAGGCTCGGTCCAACAGCCACGCCTTGACGTCAATGAGCAGTCGAGGATTGGCCATTGCGGCGTGAAGTGCCCCGCCCGGCTCAAGTGTCCCCCACCGGTACGTGGCCGGCACTCGGGCCTTGACTCGCATACGGATGTCCTCGGCGCGACGCTCGGCGCTCTCCGCCTTCTGGCACCCCTCACATTGGCCCGGCCGACGAAGTGGCGCGCCGCATCCCACAGACCCACCGCTGCCGCAGTGATACTCGACGGGCATGCCAATGGCGGCCAACACGTCGGCCGCCGAGTGAGGTCCGCCGCGCTTACTCATATTGACTCGCCGTCTCTTTCGGCGATGGCCCGACGCAATTCAAACACGAACCCTATCGCCGTGTTGTACAGGGGATAAGAGGCAAGAGCCACGGCAAGGCCAGAATCATCTTCGAGCGGAACGTTGCTCAGATTGGCCCCTGCTTTCAGGTACGCTATCAGGTCCAGCGCCCCTTGATACGCGTCCTTCAGGTGGTCCCGTCCGTTGTCGCACGTGAGGGGCACCTTGTACTTGTCACGCCCGTAGGCATCGCGGGCCGCCATGTCCGCGACAATAAGCCTCGTGAGCGGAGGTATCGGCTCGTTACAGTTGCGAAACACGCGAGTGAAATCGTCTATCACGAGCGGCCAACACGGCTGAGAGCCAGTGTTCGCCGGAGTGGCCTGAGGACTGACAAGGAACTTGGCGCGTGCCAATTCCGCATCCGTGAACGTCATACTGCCACCGGGGCAGGAATGGCAGCCTGCGGGCGGTAGAATTCGAGCGCGATGTCATCGGCGCGAATGTCGAGCACGCTGACCCCGTCCGTCCGAATCGTCAGTCGTGGCAATTCGCCGGGGACGCGAGACAGTTGCTCGTTCACCTGTTCCAGATGGTTTCGATAGATGTGCAGGTCACCGAACGAGATGACCAATTCGTCGACACCAAGTCCGGTTGACGCGGCCATCATGTGAGTCAGCAGCGCATAAGAAGCGATGTTGAACGGCAACCCCAGAAACGCGTCAATGCTGCGCGCGTACAGGTGACACGACAACAGGCCGGCGCGGACATAGAACTGAAACAGCGTGTGACAGGGCGGCAATTCCACGCGCTGCGCATCCTTCGGATGCCAAGACGAGACAATGAGTCGTCGGCTGTTCGGGTTGCGCCGAATTTCCTGCTCGACCCACGATATCTGGTCAAACCCGTTCAATTCAGCGAACGCCGGGATAGATGTGTTGCGCCCAACGGGTGAATAGTGTGCGCCAAAGTGACGCCATGCCCATCCGTACACCGGGCCAAGGTCGCCGGGCTTGCGGCCGAATTTGGCCGTCTGCTCCGATGTTGCCCACTCATCCCAGATGGTGACACCCTGTTCTTGAAGCGTCTTGGCATTGGTGTCGCCGCTCAGGAACCATAGCAGTTCGGCGACGATGAACCGGAAGGGAATCCGCTTCGTGGTGAGCAGCGGGAACCCGGCACCCAGGTTGAATCGAGCCTGATGCCCGAACACGCCAATCGTTCCAATGCCAGTCCTGTCCTCGCGAGTTGTTCCGTTGGCGAGGATGTGCCGAAGAATGTCGAGGTATGCTTTCACGACTTCACCGTTTCCTCGGGCTCGTTGTCGCCGAACGACAGTTCCCGTTGACGGCCTTGCAATTCTCGCTTCTCACCCTTCGTCCCGGCTTCTGCGTTGAGCTTGGCCTGTCGAAAGTAGGATTGCTTCAACTCGCAGCCGACGCCGCGCCTTCCATTGATGAGCGCGCCGTACACCTCGCTTCCGACTCCCATGAACGGAGTGAATACCGTCTCTCCTGGATTGGAGCGAAGGACGACCACTCTTTCAATGGCGTCGAGTTGCAGCGGGTGAACGTGCTTCTCGTCCTCTGGGTCGCCCGCATCCTTGAAGGGCAGCACACGGTCAAGGCGAACATCATCCCAGAACGAAGATGCGTATTGCCGCCAAATCCAGTGCGAGTATCTGTTCTCGATCTGAGGCCCCGTCCAACCTCGATACCGGAGAAGGTCTGCCGGAATCTGCCGAGACCCCGCATACTCCAGCAGACCATTCGGATGCGTGACCGGAATCGGATTGTCCCCGTGCTTGCGAAACAGAAGCATGTAATCGGCCCACGCCGCCGAGCACAGAGTCGAGTCCGTTACCACCGTCTTGTGCGCAAGGTCTTTGCGCATGGTGCGGTTGCGCACCTCAAGAGGCTCTTTCCAGATGCAGTGTCGGCCCACGTAATCCCATCCAAGCCTCCGGTGAAGCCGGATGATGTCTCCGGGGAAATCCTCCAACGAATCACCGCCGCTGTTCCCGGTGGGAACGTCCATGCAATGCACGGCGCTGAATCGACCGGGCATCGTGATTCGGTGTTTCTCCCGGACCATGAATTCGTAATGCTGAAAGAATTCTGGGTAGTTGCGACAATTGGACAAGTCGCGAGGGTCAGACGAATAGTGATACAGTCCGACGAATGGCAGGCTGTAAACGGACAGGTGAATGCCACGTGCCGGGGCGTCTCCCTTTGAAGCGCACCCGTCCGGAAGTGACGCCATCAATTCGATGCTGTCGCCGCAATAGATAGCGTACTTCTCGGCGACAATGCTCTCTGTCACAGCCATGACGGCAACTCCTCTTTCTTGTCGAACGTGCGACCACGAGTGATGTGGAGCGCGTCGCGCATGTATCTGACCAACTGAGAAAAAACCTCGTCCGCTTGCGCTGCCTTGCGCTTCAGATTGGCCAGCGCGCGACCCTCTCCGTCCGAGATGATGTGGTCCACTACAACTGGACGGGTTTGTCCGAATCGCCAGCAGCGACGAACGGACTGATAGGACTGCTCAAACGAGTGGGAGGCGAACGAAGTCATATGCGAGCAGAATTGCAGATTCAATCCCCATGCCGCAATGATTGGCTTCGTGACCAGAACGCGAGATTGTCCACTTGCGAAGGAAAGCAACTTCTCCTCTTTCTCTTCGTCCGAGTCCTTCCCAGACACTTGGATTGAGCCAGGAATGAGCCTCTCCAGTAAGTCGCCTTCGTCATTGAGGTGACACCACGCGATGGCCGGTTGTCCAGTGTTGGCAACAAGGGCGGCGGCCATCTCGCACCGTTCCTGAATCGTCCGGCGCCTCTCCTCGCGCTCTTCGCGGAGCCCGACGGCGGGCATGGCGAACAGCATGCCTTCACGTGGTTTCGTCGCCGCGACGGTATGCTCGTTCTGAATCAGCGGAGGAAGGACGAAGTTGCGGTCCTCGAAACCGAAGTCGCTCGGCTTTCGAATCGACCGCGCCCAAGAACACACCCATCGCCAAAACGGCTCTTCCGCGTGCCCACGGAACCGCCATTGCGGACCGACGTAGGCTCGGGGCGCCGCGTGTCCACGCCACTTGCCGCCAGTGTCGACCGAATTGTTGCGGTCGTTCTTGAAAAACTTGGACAGCATGTCCATGTGACCGAGGTACCCAAGGGCCTCGGACGAAGTGCCCAGCTCCGGCAAGTCATTTGGCGCCGCCGTGGCCGTGCCAAGCAGTCGGTAGGGCAGTGTACGCATGAATTCGGTCACCGCGGCACGAGTAGCGCCGTCGCTGTTTTTCAGAATCGAGCTTTCGTCGCACGCGACGCCGCCGAAGTCGTTTGGATTCAACTTGTGTAGCTGGTCATAATTCGCGACGTTGACGACGCCTCGATGCACGGCACCGTCCTTGATTCTCTTGACCTCAACCCCGAATTTCTCGCCTTCTGCGATGAATTGCTGCGCGACCGCCAGCGGCGTAAGTATCAGCGTTGGCTTGTTCGTGTGCTGCAAGACATTCTGTCCCCACACAAGCTCTTGCAGACTCTTGCCAAGCCCACAGTCCTCGAACAGCGCCTTTCGTCCGCCTCGAATGGCGTAATCGGTGAGATGGGCCTGAAAGTCGAACATGCAATCAGGCATCCACAGGGGCGCAAACCCAAAGTCGCCGTCAAGTTGAGACTTTCTGGATATGAACACCTCGAAAGACATGGCCTCTGGTTCGACAGAAGCGTCACCAATCGAGACGATTGGAACCGTCGGTTCCGGAATTTCGGGCAGAAGCAACGAGTCGTTCGCGACTTCCGGAAGGTCTTCCGGTCGCTCTTCCGGCTTCTTCTCCGCCAACTTCTCTGTCTTCTTCGCCCGCGGCTTGCGAACCCTTTCGGCCGTATCGGTCTTTTTCATGTCGTCCTCGTGAATCGGCCGTCAACGCCCCTAGACCGCGTCCAGCGGCCCTTGGCCAATTGGTCATGCACATTGGCCAGTTGCGACCCCGCGAACAGGTGTGCTGGGTTGCAGCACAATGGGTTGTCGCACGTGTGAAGCGCCTTTTCTGGGCGTGGCTCGACACCGAAGAGTGCCACTCGATGAGCGAGGACCATGCGCCCATTGAGCCGCACCCCTCCGTATGTGCCCTTGTGGTGTCGACCCGTGCGGCTTCGCCTACCGCCCTTCCAAGGCCAGCATTCGAGAGGCCCGCGACGGTCCACGCGAGCCCAAAACCGAGCTAAGTTCTCGCTCATTGCTTCTCCTGAACAGGCTCGTCGCTGGACACGCGGCACAGTCCCTCTTTGAGCAACCCACGCGTGAACATGTCCTCCCATGTGCCGCGCTCGTTTGCGAGGATGCGTCGCACGATGCCGCGAACCTGCTCCTCAGTGAGACCGCGGGCAAGTCCCGGCCGTGCCGGGCCGGTCTCGCCGCGGGAGGCGCGCTGCGATTCGATCTTGCGCGTGGCGCTCCGAAAGGCGTCATGCGTTCCCCACAGGTGACAGCCGTTCCCCTCCTCGGCCCACAGGCCAACATCGTCCTGTACCCACCCGAGCCCCGACAGGACCGCGCTCATTGCTGCGATGGTCGGGCCCACGTGCTCTGCGGCGGTCTTGCCGCAGAAAGCGCATAGAACTTCACTCGCCATCCCTGGCGTGAACGGGTGCCACGCGCTCGCCTGCTCCTCGGTGAGCCCGCGGGCCTGCCGGCGAACACAGGACCCCTCGTGATAGCCAGGCGGCGCGTGGCACGCCGCGCACTCCCCGCCGAGGGCCGCAAAGCGCATCCCCTCCGGAGGTGTCGGCGCGCACCAAGCGGGGAGTGTCGCGACGTGGGCGAGGATGCGGGCAAGTTCTGCGGCAAGAAAATCGTGCACGTGCAGCGGAATCGACCGAATCCTTTGCGCAATTGCATGGTCGCTGGCGAGCGCCTCACGCGCGATTCGTTCGCCGATCCTGCGGTCGACCTCGCGATCGCATTCGGAGAGCCCTTCCCACGGAACCAGCCATGAGGGTTTCGGCGCGGCCTGTTCGTAGGCCCACGCGATCCAGACCTCGCGGACGATGCGCCCGAGGGCCTCGCGATCGAGCTGGGGACCTGTCCGGCTGGCGTCCACGGCGCGCACGACGGCTTGCAAGGCCGGCGGCCCGTCGCTCGGGTGCGTCACGAGGAGGCCCACGCCGCACAGGCGGAGCGTGCTCTCGACGATCTGCGCCCGCGCTTCCTCGGTCGCATCGGCGGCGGGCGCCGGGCGGGCGGCGACGCCGACCGGCGTCATGGGGGTGGCGACGATCTCGGCCTCTTCGGCGGGGGTGAGCGCTCGCCGGTCGATGCTTTGGATCGCGGCGACTGCAACAGAGCCGATCTTCGTCCACCGACGCCGGTCCGCCTTGCCGTAGTCCTTCGCGAGCACGCGATCGAGGCATGCGCGCCAGTCCCCTTCGGTGCGCGCGTCGTCTTTCTCGGGGGTGCGACCCTTCGCGATCTGCGCGGCACGTTCGGCGCGGATCGAGTCGTATGCTCGGTCTGCGACCTCGGAGAGCCGCTGCGAGCACTCCACGATGTCCTCGTTCGCGCGCAGCCCGCGCACGTAGGCCCGGAGGATCGGAGTCGCCAGGACATCAGGCCCGCGAGCCAGCCATCGGCGCGCGGTCGCAGGGTTGATGAGAGCACGGGCGTCCTCGGACGAGTAGCCCGCAGCCCGCAGCCGCTCTTCTGCCTCCTCGCGGGTGAGCGTCTCGGGGGTGGCGTCGGGGCCCGTGTACGCGAGCGAGCCGCAACTGCCACCTCGGGGCGCGTTCGTGCGGTGTCGGGGGCAGCAATCGGGTGGATCGCCTGCGATCTTGAACGTCTGATCGTTGGCGATGCGCTCGGCGGACATGCACAGTCGATGCGTCGCGTCGCCCGTGCGCCCGGCGTACACGTCGCCGCGCAGGATCGGTTTGTCGCACTCCGTGCAGACGAGGCCGGGGATCGCCTTCGCGGCGCCGAGCGTCTCGGGGGCCGGGTGCGCCGCATGCCAGTCGGCCACCTCGCGGTGGATGGCATGCTCGGAACACGCCGCCTTCGCTTCGCTGAACGAGAAGTTGACTCCTAGCCACGCTGACGGAGCGGCGAGATTGATGCGCGCGCCGGAAGCCGCTTCGACATCGGCAGGTTTTGCCCCGTAGCAAAGCGCTTCGTGGCGCGGTCGAGACTGAATCCAGACTTCATATCCGTCTGACGATCGCCATCGATTCGCGGTGATCTTGTCCCATGTCCGGGCCGCGGTCACGGCGAGGATGCGCTGCCGCTCCTCGGCGGGCAGGGCGGCGAGGGGGTCAGTCGTCGCCTTGTTGTCGCAGTGCCGCTGATAGGCGGCCACGATGGCGACGGCCTTCTCGCTCGCGGCCACGGTAAGCGCCGGGCGCATGGGGTCGAGCAGGTCGTTCGGGTAGTCGAGCACGTGAATCACTTGCTCGACAGGCATCCCCAAGGTGAGCAGTTTGCGGTGGGCTTCCGAACGGGTCAGGGTCTCAGTCGTCATGGGTGGTCAGTCTCCGGGAGTCTTGACGGTTCATTTTGCGTCCGCGACAGCGACCACCGCGAGAACGAATGTCGCGGCGTACGTGGGCAGTGCGAGCCACGGCGGCGGCAAGGTGCCAGTCGCGACCATCCAAGCGGCGCACGCAAGCATGAGGACGAATGTCGCAGCGGCTAGAACTACGATGCGGCGCTTCATCGCCGTTCCTTTCCGCCTTGGAATCCGGAGTCGCGTTGCAGACTGCCGCCCTGTTTCTTCTGCGACGCCTCACCCAAGTGTCGAGATGGGTCCGATGCGATGGTGAGAATCGTGGCCTTGTCTCGCCAGAATTCGTCGGCAAAGGCGGCCACGATTGCCTTCTTGGCTCGGTCAAACCCCTCCGCCCTCAAAAGGTCCTTGAGCGCTTTCCCTTCGCGGTCTCCAAACGAAGGACGCTCTCTGCGTGCTTCAGTGAAAAGCAGGAAGTATACATCGCGCAGGAGCGTAAATTCCGCCGGGTCGACGCTCGTGTCCTTCTCTGGCTTCTTGTCCGCGTCGGGGCGAAGAGCCGCAGTCCCGTGCACTTCGCATCTTGACCCCGCTCGACACGAGATACAGTGCGAAATCGAGGCAACGTAGAATGCGAACGCGTTGCGCAGGACATCCTTGTGATTCCTGCGTTTACCCTCTGCTTTCGTCAGCATGGCAACGCAGTCTGCGGCTGCGTCAACCGGCACATCAATCTGAATGGCTGTTGTGCTCGCTGTTGTGCTCATGTCTCCGACGACTCCAATCGCGACAACGCTTTCTTGACGTCTTCTCCCGCAAAAAAGGAGTCCGGGTTTGCCATGAAGCGATCCACGGATGTCCCGGCCGGGAGCCTGACCCCGACATGCGGAATGACGATGATTGTCGCCGCAATGGCCTCACAGCCCTCCGAACTATCCGTCAATGCGTCACCACGACATCTTCCTGCGAGGACCGCAGCGGAATCCGTGTTCACCACGAATTTGCCGCGCACCACCTTGACGTATGAACCCAGGGCAGAAGCCACGACGCGTATCTGCGCCTCGCTCATGCGATTCATTGCTCGCGCATCGCTAGCGGGCGCATGATGGTCGCCTGCAACATCGGCTCCCGCGACCTCGGAATTGACGCCGACGTCTTCAAGGCGAGCCTTCATTCGCGCAATCTCCGTGACCATTGCGGCAATGGCGTGATGCGGCTCGAATCCGCTATACTTCTCCGGAATCGCATCTTCGACGGCTTCGAATCGAGCCATTGCGGCCAGTGCGTCCCCGTAAGACGGCAAGGGGCCATCCGTCCCGAAAGCAAAGGCTCGGCTCTCTGGAATCAAGTGGCGGACGGCTGAATCCACGGCCGAAAGAAGCGATCGGATGGCCGATCCTACGCCCCCGAATTCAACGCATCCCCGCTTGCCGTAGGGCCGCAACTGATCGGCTGCCCACAGAATCTCGTCGGACACGAGATTGACGGTATTCGTGCGCGATTCGGTCGTAACGTCGGTCGCTGGGCGAACGCTATCCAGTCCACGCACGTAGGCATGAAGGACAGCAAGAGCGAAACGGTGCATCTCTCTGTACTCGGGAGCGACGTTTTTCTCCTCCGATGAGTCGCGGATAGTCTCTCTTGGCGAATTGAGGGCATCGTCAATCTCAGCTTCGGAAAGCGGAGGGATTATCTTCCGGAGACGCTCGACCGCCTGCGCGTGAGTGAGCATCCGATGAGGGCCGGGGGCAACCGGAGGCGCTGGAATGGCATCCGACCCGAGTACGTAGGTGCGAAGAATGGCTCGGACGCCATCAATCGGATGCTCCAACATCTCCGTTCGCGCGTTGTCCAGAATGGTCCGAACCTTGTCGGGCCGACACCCTCGCGACACAAGGGCCTCTTCTGCGATACGCGCTCTTTCGTCACCCGAAGCGGCGTCTGTCGCCGCGACCGCCGACTTCTCGACAATCGTCTTCTCCGCGGCGGCTGCATTGCGCGGTTTCTTGCGACGGCCGAAGTTGCCCTCGCTGCCGTCCGTCTTCCAATCCGGATGGTAGCAGTCGCGCGTGGGGTCCGGCATTGCGAGGAGTCGCAGCGCGGGGCCACCTGGCGTCGCCACGTATCCGATGAAGTCGTCAATCAGGACGTCAAGGCCAATCTCCTTAGCCTTCTCCGCCTTGCACTCTTCGCCGTGCTCGGCGTAGTCGCACCCGTGAACGTAGGCCGGATCAAGGTCAATGCCGTTGAGTTGCAGCATTGCGAGTGCCTTGTCCTTCGGCATGTCGGTCACGATGTGGACATCCATGAGCGGCGACGCCAGACATGCGCGATAGAAGGCAATCGCTTCTGGGTACTTGCTCAGGACACCGCCAATGTCGAAGCCAATGCGGATGGTCATCTACCTTCTCCCGCGTGACAATTCGTCGGCGTCGGAACGATACTGCGCCTCGCGCCGCTCAAACGCGACGGCTGGCGGATTCTCCAAAAAGAGCCTCTCCGCGAATTCGAGCAACCCTGGGAGCGCGTCATCTGGCAAGGAATGCATGATGATGCGGAGCCTCGCGACCGCCTTGACCCTGTCGGCTGGCTTCACAGTGCCCCCGTGATTGCCAATGCGGCGATACACACCGCGACAATCGCGACCCACGCCCAGATGCCGCGAAACCATTCGTCTGTCGAGACGTCGCGATGCGCCATGGCCGCCAAAAGCAGCACCGAATCGGTCGCAATCCCGCAGGCGCAGAACAGCGCCGGCTCTCGCACGTGAGCGGTGACGCCGAATGACCGCACTGCAAAAAGCACCATGCCGGCGACGATGCAACCCATCGCGAAGACGGTTGCATACAGCTTGATCCAGCGACGAAACGTGAGCGACTGCGAGAACATGGTCACCTCGAAAAGAAAAGCGGCTTCGGGCTTTTTGGAGGGTTGCGAACGCGCCCGGATGCCGCAGTCGAGAAGGCAGGAATCGAACCTGCGAATTCCGGTACCCAAAACCGGCGCCCCACCATGAGGCGACTTCTCGAAACAGAGGCTATCCGGCCACACGCGACCGATAACCTCTGTGCCCACACCATGCGGGCGGTGAACCGTACGGGAATCGAACCCGTGTTATCGCCTTGAACGGTTCTAAAGCGCAGTTACGCCTTGCGGCGCCCCACGCTTGAACCCTTGGCCGAGTCGCGATTCACGGCCTTGGATTCGGTCACCCGTCTACACGAACAAGTGACCTTGGCACTACTCACTGCGCTTCGGATAGCCCGTGTAGGTGCCCGAAGCGCTTCCTTTCGTGCCTGCCTTGTTTATGGGCAAGTGGAATCGACAGGAGTCGAACCTGCATACCTCCGCCCGTTCTCGCTGTCCCATGGCAGCGAGAAAGAGCGGCGCTCGACCGTCTGAGCTACGATCCCTAAACCGGCCAGTTGCCGCATGCGTATCAGGCGTGCCCGAGTCCGCGTGACAGGCGTATGGGCCGGGACCGGTCATGGTGCCAGCGTGGGGCTTGTTCGATGTCCGTGAACCTCGACCTTGCCGCACCGCACGTTCACAACCGGTGTGACGTCTTGGCGCTGTCCCGATGGGCTCGCGAAGCGTCACGAGAGACACGATGCCGCGTCTCGCAGCGTTCGTCAAAAGTTTTTTGAGGTGAGCGCGTAAAAAGATTTGTACGCGCGAAACGTGCGTCAGGATTGACGCCCGCTGGCATCTGTCGGTTGAGCGCGTTTGCTCGGGGTCACGGGCCGCCCGACGAGATTTGTTTCTTGGACTGGGCCGTTCCGCTGCCTTTGCCGCTGTTCGGGCGTAAGTGGGCAGTCTCGCCGGTGCTCACCGTATCGTGGCAGGCATCGGTAATCCGGCGTGCAGTGACATTCGGGCTCGGACTCGCGATTCATGGCTTACTCGCAGGAGCAGACCTCGGCGATGCAAGTCGCCGAGCATCCGTCGTGACTCGCGAGGTTGCCGTCGTCGCACTGCTCGGAGCCGGCCGTTACGCCGTCGCCGCAGACCGTCGCGCACGCGCTCGGCGCCCCGGAGCAATTCCACCCGCTCTCGACCGCGCAGAGGACGGAGCACCCGTCCCCGGCGAGAACGTTGCCGTCGTCGCAGCCTTCGGCGCCCGCGATTGTCCCGTCACCGCACACGGCCGCTGGCCCCGCAAGGTCATACTGAAGCACCGACGTTCCGCCGAACGCGTTGATGTGCGCACCTTGGTCAAGGTACAGGGCCAAGAAGCACGACCCCGACGCGGGGCATTCGTTGAGCAGGGCGGTCACATCCCAGCGCTCCGTGACGGTGTTGTCGTGTGGCGAGAACGTATCCGAGAGCACGTTGCCCGCGGCGTCGACACGCGGAGCCGATGACGCGCTCCTGTCGCTCGCGCCCTTGGCTCCCGGCTCTTCCCACGCGCCCGCGCCGTAACGGTACCAAGACGCCACGGCGACAGGGTATCCGCTCGCCCCCGGGCAGTAGCCAGCGATGCCAATCGCTGGCCGCACAACCGGCCGTTTGAGAACGTGCAACTTGACCGTCATCGGTCCACCGTTCGCGTACGTCGAAGCGCTCACGTTGACGCTGAATCGTGCGCCAGTGGCGACTTGCCCACCGGGAGCGGGGTACTCGAAGATCATCGTGGCCGATTGCTGAACGCATGCGACCGCGGCGTCCGTGTAGTTGGTCCCGCAGCGACACCACTGTGAGGACGACGGGTTGAGGCATTCCGCCGACGTTCCGGAGGCGTTCTGGCTTGTGATTGTCCAGCGAGCGGAGAGCGTCGGGGTCAACGCACCTTGCGCCTCGGCCGTGGACTCATCTTGGTAGACGCATCCCTCTTTGCACGCCTTCTGCTTGGTGCACGACGGGATAGGCTCTCCAGGGGGACACGGGTAGTCGGCCTCGCAGTCTCCCTTGCAGTCGGGGTCGGGGTCGGGGATACCAATCGGGTCGCACCCGAGAAGCACGAGAGTTGCGAATATCGACAGGACGAGCCAATTCATCGGGAAACCCTTCTCGCCACCGTGTGGCGAATTGTTCCCGATGACCCTATCACAACACGAGCGAGATAGAGAGCTGATTGCGCGACGTGATGAACGTCAGGGAATTGGCGCCGCTCCCGCTGGTCTGAGAAGCTCGGACAATGATTTGCTGTCCCGAACTGGCCGGAACCATCATTGACACTTTCGGCTGCCGCTTGACGTTGGCGGCAGCCACTTGGCACGTCTCAACGGCACTTGTCACTAGCGACCCGTTGACCCAGATTTGAATCGAGAATTCCGCCCCGACGACGGCGGGAATTGCGGAAAACTCAATCTCACAGCAGACCAGATAATTGCCAGTCACCGGGGCGACGAAAACGCCAGTGGCAGGAGTGAATGCCCCGGCCGTGTCGGCGACCTCGGTCCAGCCCGTGAGAGTCGCCGGAGAACCAGCGTCGGCCACGCTCTGACCGCTGCTGTTGTTCGCGATGACGATGACTTGACCCGTCCAGGTCATGGCCCCGCCCGTGGTGGACGAGAGCACCTGTCCGTTCGCGGTCGGGGCGGCGGATGGCCACGTGTACGTTACGCCGTTGTTCACGAGCGTCAGCGCACCGCTGCCGGACCGAATCGCGGTCGCGCTTGCACCCGTGATGCTGCCGACCGTGACCGTCTTGACGTTCGCGCCAGCGCCGACGTTTACCGGTCCCGTAGACCCAGAGTCGAACGTGGCAGTCCCGCTAGTGCCAGACCTGATGGCAACTGGACCCGTGGCTGTGCATTGAACGTTGACCCCAATTGTTCCGCCGGACAGGAGGATTTGCTTGGCGCCCGTGCTGGCGTCTAGCGTGATATTCCCACCATTGGCCGTGATGCCAATGTCTCCGGAGCCGCCCTGAATCTGCGTCGAGGCAATTCCGGAGATGCATCCGACAGTGACCGTCTTATCGGTGCCCGCGGTCGAACCAATCGAGATTGCCCCGCCGCCGCTCGTGTCAATGATGACGTTCCCGACGTCGTCCGCCAGAATGCTAATCAGGCCAGACCCGCCAGTGGAGATGTCAATACCTCCAATGCCGCCGTGGACATGGGCCTCGCTTACGCCATTGGTGTTGCCGAGGGTGACCACCTTGCCAGCGCCGGTCGTTCCGGTGCCGACGTTGACGGCGCCGGTCGTCCCGGAGTCGACGTTGACCGTTCCGGTGGTGTTGCTCGTCACGTCAACACCTTGTGCGTCATTGGTCCCGATTCGCAACGTGGCACCGAACGCGTTGCCGCCTTGGGTCACGTTTCGTCCGCCAACCCACGCTGCGCCCGTCCACTCAAAAGGCTGAACGGCTCCGATGCCAATTGTCATCCCGTACATCGTCAACGACTGTGTTGCGATCGTCGCGTTCATGACGAGCACGACCTTCCCAGCGGTCGCGACAGTCGGAGATGGCAAGGTAGCAGTGACTCCGGCCGTCGTCTGAACGGCCAAAAGACTGCTGTATTGGTCGACGGTCTGAACGTTCGTCAGCCCGCCGATTGGCCCGTTGACGGCGGTGTTCCCGACGTTGAGCGTGGTCAGATTGAGCGTTCCGCCGCCGCCGCTCGACGGCGCGATGCCTGCGGCGATGATGGTACCAGCGGTGCTCCCGGCGACGCGCTGGACAATCGCGTAACTGAATCCGGATACGGCAAGCGACGTGAGAGCGGTCTCTCCGCCGCCAGTGATTCGTCCGGCGAGGTAGCAGTCGGCAGAAGTCGTGATAGTGGCATCGTTCGACAGAAACACGTCGAACGAGTCAGTGGCGCCCATCTGTCGACTGCCACCGATGCGCACGTTGGATGCGCCGAGTGACGTGAGGTTGATTGCCGAGGAGTATGCCCCCGTTGTCGTCGGAGCGGCGGTCGACACGACGGCCGGCGCGGTCAACGGGTTTCCTGCCACGAGAAGACTTCCGGCGGTGGAACCGGCGACTCGTTTGACGAGCAGGAATGGCCATGTCGCCGCTTGCTTTGCAATGCCACTCGGCAACGCTTCTGTGCCGCCACTGAAGTATCCGATGTTGTACGCGTTCGTTGCGTCCGTGGCGGCGGCATCCAGCGTGCCATAAAGGATGAACGAGTCTGCGCTCGTCAACCCCGCGCTCACTCCGAATCCAATCGGACCATTCGTGTCAAGCGTCTGGAGCGAAAGAACGGCAGAAAAGAGACCGGATGCGGGCAGAGTGACAGATACGATGTTCATGACTCGCCTATTTGTAGGATGTTCGATGCCCCACCCGACCCCCCCGGATGACGTCAGTACGCGCCGCCGCTGAGAAGCTGCCAGTCTCCGGTGCCGAGATAGGCAATCCGGAATGTGGCCTTCTTGGACGCCGGGCCAACCGCCAGAGCGGCGGCAGCGGCGTTGTTGATTGTCATCGTGACTGCCTGAGTGCCGTCGTCTCGGACGATGTCAATGATGTCGCCGATGAGAGCGCCGGTGAGGGACGCGGTGAGGGCATTGTTGCCGGTCCACGTCGCAGCGCGATACACCGTGTATCGACCAGCCCTCGGGATGCTTGCGGCTCCGTCCGCGAGCGCCGCCGCGACAACTGGCACGCCGGGCCCATCGCAGTCGGGAACCCATGCCGTGCCATTCCAGGTGAACGAGCACGATTGGCCCTTGTTGGCGCTGGCGGCTCCTCCCGGAATCGTGCCTGGAATCAGGTTGATTCCCTGTTTCTGTGTCACGTCTCCGACGATGAACGCCGCCGTGCCGACGTTGCAGATTGTGAGTCTCCGACCCGCCGTCGTGACGGTGGGCGCGGGAATGGTCCGCATGTTCGCGTACAAGACGACGGGCGTCGTCTGATTGACGAGCAGAAGACTCGTCACGTCAACCGTCGCCGTGGCAAGGCCGAGAGACCCCGTTCCGTCCGCGATGGCGGCGATAGTGGTGTCGATCTGAGAACCGGTGAAGGTGATGGCGCCCGTTCCGCCGCGAACCGTGGTGGCCGATGCGCCCGTCGTTCGGCCAACGGTGCTCGTTGTGCCGTTGTCGCTTGCCCACTGAGACCCGTTTCCGATGAACGAAGTCGTGTTGTCGAGCGACCCGACCGCGATGGCCCCCGAATTGCCACCGACTGCAACCGCGTTCGTGCTCTCCCAGATGGTGCCATTCCAGAAGAATTCAGCAGTGGTGCCGACCGGAATCGCCTGCCCGTACGCGTACGTCAACACGGCGCCGACGTTCGTAATCCACGCGAATCGAGTCGCACCGGTGTTCGTGGGGTCGCGAAGGCTCAGGACCACGGTGGCAGTGGTCTGATTGACCTGAAACACGGAGTATTGGTCGACCGACGCGGCCGCAGAAAGCCCACCCATGAAGCCCGTCGCGGCCGTGTCGCCCACGGCAAGCGTCGGAAGAGTCTGCACGCCGCCCGAAGCGGATGGGGAGACGCCAGCGGCGATGATGGTGCCAGCCGTCGAACCGGCAACGCGCTTGGCGATTGCGTAGTTGTACCCGGACACCTTGAGATTCTGATTCAGGTTGGCGCCGCCGCCTCCGTAGATGCGTCCCGCGTAGAACGCGCCTGTCGAGGACGCGAGAGTGGCATCGTTGGAGCAGTACATATCGAAGGAATCGCCCGCGAGCATCGCCGTCGACCCACTGAAACGGACATTGAGCGCGCCGAGCGTGGACAGCGTCATGAGGCCGGAATAGGCGCCGACCACGACCGGAGCGGCAACGGAAACAGGCACGGGAGAAGACGCCGGATTCCCGGCGACAATGAACGTGCCGGCCGTCGTGCCGCCAGTGCGCCGAATCAGCAGATAGGGCCACGCCTTCGCGGCATCCGCGATTGCCGCCGGGAGGTTCTGTGCGCCTCCCGAGAATGCGGAGATGAGAAACGCATTGGTGTTGTCGGCCGCCGCCGAATCGAGTGTTCCATACAGCTCGAAGGTGTCATTGACCGTCTGTCCGACAGACAGCGAAAGACCGATTGGACCGCTTGTGTCCAGTCCGAGGAGCGACAGAATCGTGGAGTAATTGGCCGCAAGGGCGACTGACGCGATGTTCATTGGATATCCTTTCGAGACTCGGTTTCACTGAGCGCACATGTCGCGCCGTTGCTGCGGGAGAGAGCCACCTGTGCCGCCGTCATCTCGCCCAGCATCTTTGCGCCTTGGGCCATGCCAGCGACCACGCCAACCTTCTCGGACTTTGCTCGGAATTGCAGCCCAGCGAGGAGAACCGTCTGAGTAGGTCCGAACTTGTCCGCGATGTAGTTGATGGCAGTCTCCGCCGAGTAGCCATTGCACGTCTTGGGAATGCCCTCCAAGACATCACGCCGGACAATGCGTTGCCCCGTTGCGAGACGACTCGTGTTCATGATGCCATGGTCCAGCACGCCGCAGACTTGTGCATATCCGCCCTTGCGATACTCGCCAGCAAGAGCGGTTGCGTACTCGGGCTTCATGTTGACGGCGTCCGCGTCAAAGAACGCGATGTCACGCGCCGTTGACTGCTCGACGCCCGCCATCATCGCCCCCGTTTTGCCGATGTTCTTTTCAAGGCGCACAACTTCGGCGCCACCGAGTTTGGCCTGCTCCGACGTCTTGTCGGTCGAGCCATCGTCAACAACGATGACGCGACCAAAGGCGCCGGATTGAATCAACGCGCGAGCCACATCGGCGACCGTCGACTCTTCGTTGTGGGCCGGAACGATTGCGTCAATCGCCCCGGACGCTTCCACGCCAGAGATGTTGCGAATCTCGTTGGGCACGAAAAGCGTCCTGAGCGGATGCGCTTGCATCCACGCGTTGAACTTGGCCACCTTGGCTCGCTCAGTCCGCAGGGCGGCATTGAGCATTGCCGACTTGTCCGGGCCAACCTTGGCCGGCTTCGCGGGCTGCGCATGAGGGGCCATCTTGCGGCCCGTCACGAGCTGAGAGATGGCATCCGCGGCTTGGGTGGCCCCTTGCCCTGCCCCGGGGGCATACAGGTCAAGCAGGGTGCCCGCTCCGCGAGACGCCGCCGTGTATACGGCGTCCTCTTCTTCGCGAGACAGCCCGAGCGGCGCCATCATCGCGCCGAGTACGGCCTTGTCCTCTTCTTCTGTCGGGGCGCCACTGCATTCGATGCCGCGTTCCGAACGATGACGAATCAATTCATCCGTGTATCCTTCGGAAAAGGATCCGGACAGACTATTCATCGCATTGCTGACGGTTTTGCCCACCTTGGTCTGAGCCATTGGATCGGCGACAGCGAGGGCCGCGAGCGCCAACACGGTAGACCCCGCGACAACGGCAGCAATTTTTCCAGCGCCTTCGATTGGCGTTTGCTCCAATCCGCCGAGATGAATGGCCCGCTTCAGTCGTTCGATGAAATTCGGATGACACTTCGCCTTGTCGGGATGCGTGTCCGGGCAATCCGGCATCCAGCGACCATCAACGCAGCACGCGTCTCCGGGAGGGCTCGTGTTCTTGAACCATTCCACCAAGTCGCCCCAAGACATCGAAGCGCCGAGCGAGATAGCGGAAGGCTCCGAACCTGCGAGTTGCCGCAATTCGCTCGCATACCACCTTGCAATGAGCGGGTGCCGTTCGACGAACGCCTTGACCTTCTTGCGACACTCGGGATCCGGGGCAGTCGCTTGCCGCTCCGCAATCCTCTTGCCAGCGCTCACGAGTTGCAGGAGCCCGCCAGCCGCGTCGGCCACGTCGGATCCGGTCGCAACGGCCTTGTCGACCTCATCTGGCTCGTTCTTGGCGCCGATGTGGCCCCATTGGATGACACCCTGAAGGGAGGACTTCGGCACTGGCTCCCCGTGCACGAATTTGTCGAAGTTGGCTTTCGCCTTCTCCGGATTCACGACCGCGGCAATGCCGATGCCCGTGGCCGCTGCCGCGAGAAGTCCGCCGGCTACAACTGCGGCAGTCTTTCCGGTGCCTTCGACAGCGACTCGCGCCGCTGGCCATTCCCGAGGAATGACGAGAACCTCACCGGGGAGAAGTTGCTTCCACCCCCATGGGACACCCTTCTTCTCCTTTTGCGGATTCGCGTCCGCAAGTTCCTTCCACCATGAGCCGCGATTCGATGCGTTGTAGAGAACGGCAATCTTGAACGGCGAGTCGCCATCCTTCACGGTGTACGTCCGCGGCTGAGGAGCCGGCGGGGGTACAATCGGAGGGGGCGGCTCGGGGGTGATTGCCGTGGCGTTCCTTGGGGCCGCAAGCGCCTTCTGCGTAAGAAGAACGGCGCTACCTCCCACGATTGAGCCGCTGACGAATGCCGCAACCGCGCCCGCCGCTGGGCTCACCACGCCGGAGATGGGGAACGCGTTGTCCGCAGCCCGTTTCACGTCCGAGGCCAATCCGGAGATTCCAGACACAGAAGCGGTAGCGGCAACCCGCGACTCGGCCTCTTTGACCTCTGCCAGTTTCCGGTTCACCGCGTCATTGTCCGGTGGCACCTGAGCAAGCAGTCGCGCCAATTCGTCCTTCAGCTTCGAAAGATTCGCGGTCGCAAACTTGGCTTCCTGTTGAGCCTTGGTGAGCGGCGGCGGAGCCGGGGGCGCCGTCGGGGCGGGGGCAACAACAGGAGCAGGGACGAAGGGAGCAGGCGGCTCTTCCTTCTTCTGGAGAGCCACAGCCGCGAGAACACCTGCGGCAAGTCCACCCCCGACCACTGCGGCAATGGTGCCGACGCCTTCAACAGAGGCATCGCGCGTCATGAATGCGTCGGTCGCTGCGGCATGCTCAGGCGTCACGTCTTTTTCTCCAGACACGGAGTCCACGGAAGACGACTTCGCCTGAATGCGCCATCCCTTTTCTGTGAATGCTTTCAGCATGAGGCCGATATCGCGCGAATCGCCAACGGATTCGATCGCCTTGAGCAATCTCGGGTCATCCGACGCAACAACAGTCCACCCTGGCTTGACCGCCGCGCCGGGGGCGAGAACATCGAAGTCAGCTCGCCGAAGCGCTCGAATGACCTCGACCGCAAACCACGCAGAGCTGACGATTCCGACCGATGCCGCAACGATGGCGAGCGAAGCAACGACGCCGAGTCCGGTGGTGAGTCCGGCGGCGAACCCTTCAATGCCTTGGATTGGCGTGCCATGTTCTTTCATGGCCGCGTCAATCTGCGCCGGGGTGTAGTCCGGGAACATGGCGACCATCTCGTCTCTCGTCACGTCCTGAGACGGCGCAAGCGCGGCGGGCGCGGATGGGGACGCAGCGGCTGCAACCGGCGCAGGGAGCGCGCTGAGCGATCCACGGTCCTCCTCAAGAGTCGTCACCGTGACTCCGGGAATGGCGCGGAGAGCGGCGATAGAGCCCCTGTCCTCGTCCAGGCCAGAACGGGCAGGCTTCTTTGCCGCGTCAACGATAGCCTTCGGAATACGAACCCGAATCTGTGCTTGGAAACGGAGCCCCTTGGCCGCCATCTCTCGCAACACCGTGTCTCGCTTGTCGCCGAGGAATTCGAGAGACGCAAGCAACTTGGGGCTATTCGCGGGCTGGACTTCGACCCATCCCTTGCGTGGACTGCCCTTGGGATCAATGACGTCGAACCCGGCAGTCCGAAGCGCGCCGATGACTTGCTTTGCGCCGTCGTCTTTCTTGAGAATCTTCTCGACGCCGATGCCCGCGGCGGTCGCTAGCGCCGCGCCAACAATGGCAATCACGATACCGGTCGCCGGTCCTTCGATGGTTTCGATGTCCGCAGTAGTCACGGTAACCTCTTCTCCGGCTTGAACGGCTGCAACGAATTCGTTGATATCGTCAATGTCTTCTGGCTCCGGCGGCGAGCAGCATCCGCCCGACACCTTGGCGATTGGCGCCACATCCTTTTTCTGGAAGCCGTATCCAGCCGACACCAAGTTTTGCAGCACTTCGTCTCTCTGGCTTCCGAGAAAGGCCAGTGCGTCCAAAAGACGCGCATCGTTTGCTCCAGTCGCCTGCCATCCGGCGCTCGGCGTCGCGCCAGGATTCAAGAGATCGAATCCGATGCCTCGGATACCCGCAATGATACGCTTCGCTTTCGCAATGTTCTCACGGTCCTCTATCTTGTCCTCAATGACCTTGCCCGCCGCCGTAGCGAGAACAGCAGAGATGAGACCGACCGCGATGCCGGTGCCAATTCCCCCAACCGGTGGCTCTTTTGATGCGTCCGGGCACACCGCGTGAACATGAGGCCCGCTCGTGTCAGTACACGACACGCATCCGCAGAACGGATTGCGAGCTTCGGTCGACCCGCAGCATGTTCCTGACACTTCCGCAGGAGATTCCAGATACCAGATAATCTTGGTGCCATGAGTGCCGGGAATGACACGGGCACGAGGCAGAAGTCCGGACACGTGAAGCGCGGTGTACGCTGCGCCAATGTCTGCGCCGGCAGTAGATGCATGAGTCTTGCCCTTTGCGGCCAGCTCAGGCGCAATACACGCCTCAATCTTCGTGTGTCCAAGCGCTGCGGCGATGGCAGGGAGATGCGACGCGATAGCGCGACCGTAGCCCCCAACGCGGTCCTGCATCGTGGCGCCGAAACCGCCATAGTAGCCATTCCCGCCCTTGTACTCTCGCCCAAACACCGACTGATTCGGCTTGTCATCTGCGCGATACTTCGGCCCCTGCTTGATGGCGTATCCGAGCACGTCGCCAGACTGCAACTCCGCAACAGCGGGCCACTGTCGCGTGATTGAGTAAAGAAAGTCTTTGACGCCCGCTTCAAGCGAATTGTAGAAACGGAACTTCGCGGGGAAATACGTTTGCGTCCCGTCCGCGTTTGGTCGGGAGTCTCCGTATTCAACACACGTGTAGTCGCTTCCGCCTTCGTCACGAAGCCCGCACTGGCGAGCCCCGAGGTTGTGAGAGCCGACCATGCTTCCACGTCCCTCCCCTTCGCTCGTCTTGTCCTTCCACCACGTGCCGATGCCAGATTCCAGCATCGCCTGAGCGAGGGCAATCTCGACGGCGGCTTCCGTCATCGTGCCGCCGACCATTGACGGCCAGAGAGCACGCATCTGAGACGCGACAATCGGCACCTGCGCCATCGCGGCGCCGCCAGACGCATGAGGCAACGGATTCGCGCATGTCCCCCGCCTCACCCCACTTGCCGCAGCCGCAATGCGGCCGCTAGCAAAGAAGGCGAATCCGCCGGCCGTGGCCGCGGATGCCGCGAGCACCGCGAGTTTTCCGATGTGCCTCATTGTCGCTCACTTCTTCTCGGTCGCGATTGCTGCCTGAAACAGCTCGTCTGCCTCTTTCTTGGACTTGACGAACATCTCTTCGTCGGTCGACTTCGTCTTCACGGTGACGACGTGTTGACCGCCGACCCGTTCCTGCTTGACGTAGCCGCCCTTCCACTTGCACATCCCCTCGAATTGCGCGTTCTTCTTCGCCTTGCTCTTCGGGGTCTTCTTCGCTGCCGTCTTTGCCTTCGCCATGGTCTCCTACCTCTTTCTTGTCGCCACGACCTTGCCGTGACTCAGTTTCCACCGTCCGACCTCACGACGCTCTTCGTCAAGCAATCGAACGAATGTCGCCTTCCCGTTCTTGAGACGTCGTTCCACCGTATCCGCAAGCCGTTTGCCAGCGATTGGACTGTACGTCGGGTCAACGGTGAAACCGGCGACGAATAGGCCATGATTGTCTACGGCGAGAAACTTGGCGCTTTTCGCTGCGACGCTCAGGGCAATCGCTTGCGCCTGTTTCGGCTGGCGAGTCTTGATCTCCGTGCGGATGTTCGCAGAGATGGTCCGTCGACTGGCGCCGTGAATGAGCGGCATGTTCACATGCCTTTTTCGCGCCACGCTCGCGGCGTGGCGGGCGGAATGGTTCGGCACTGATGCTTGACAGGTCGCCCCGTCTTCAGATTGTGCGGGTGATTGCACAGCGACGGAGTGTAATACTTCGGTTCGCTGGCCCCCGAGCGCTTCCCGCCGACCTTCTGCTTTCGACGCGTGACAATGTTCACGACCTCGTAAACATCGTCGCCGCCACGCCACCTCTCGACGTCATCGTCAAGAAAGATGGCTTGCGGGAACGGGAACTTCTTCCCATTGACCTTGGTTACAACGAAGGGCATGTCACTTCTTCGCTTTCGCGGCAGCCTTGATGGCCTTCAGTTGTCGCGCCGTCTCCTTCTTGTGAGCGGCGAGGTTCCGGGCGTGTTTCTTGGCCATCTCGGTCGTTTCCTCCCGGACTGCCTTCTTGACCTCGGCCTTGACCAGCTCGCGCACCTTGTTGCCCGCCCCGCAGCCGTGGCGAGTGCCACCCTTGGGAACGTGACAGATGTAGTCGCCTCTCGTGCCTCGTTTCGCAGCCATGACAGACCTCCTTACTTGAGCGACTTCTTCAGCGCCTTCGCGTGCTTCTCGATGGCGTCGATGTGACTCTTGGCGCCCTTCGAGTGACCGCCTCGCGCCCCTCCGGGACACGTCCGAGCGTTGTGACCAGCCTTCCCACACTTCGAGCAATGCTTGCGTTTCATGCTTTCCCTCACAGCGGCGACTTCACGCCCGGAACCTTGTCAATGTCAATCCACCCGGCAAGGTTCTTGGCGGGGGTGTTATAGGCCGGCTTGATTGTCTTCAGCCGATTCGTGCTCGGGTCATAGACCCTCTCAAGGTACAGAGACGCTTGACCAGCGCCAATAGTACCCTGCCCCGCGTCGGCTGTCCGCCAATTGTTGCCGTTGACGTCAACAATCACCCCGACATGGGTAATGATGCGCTTGGCCCCGGGGCCCTCGCCAATCTGGCTGTCAACCGCATAAAGGTCCCCCGGGCGAGGCCGATTCTTGCCGGTCGGCTCGACCCACGCCCCGATTTTGCGGCCATTCATGCGCATCTGCTCCAAGCCGCCTTGGGTAATGCAGTTGCCCACCCCAAGCTCGCGACCCACGAAACACGGCATGTATCCACAGGTGGTGAACCCATGGGGAAGCGCCGGGTCATCGGGGTCGTATCCCGGCGCAATTCGCTTGAATTTCTCGTCGCCGTACTGCGAAGGCACAACACTGGCTATCGCGTCAAGTACGAATTTGCGGCGCGCCGATAGCGGCCCGGGTCCAGCGTCGCGACCCGTCACTGCTTTGACGACAATGAGCCCAACGGCGGCAGACGCTAGCCCTGCAACGGCAATGATTACAGGACGCATCTTATCCGCCGAGTGACGTCCAAAGGGTCACGAGTTTGAGGTCAACGGACGGCGACCACGTGGCCCGAACACCATTGGTACACTGGCCACCTTGAGCAATCATCCCGACGTCAATCGGGATTCCGCTCGCGAGGTCCACCGTGATTGCGTTGCCCATGACTTGAATGGCCATCGTCGCGGGAGCCGTAGCGCCAAGCGCCACGTATACGGTGCTCATCTTCACGACGCCGTCGGTGAACGGAATAGCGATTCCGTGCGTGATGCCAATGTACGTACTCGGGACGAGTTGCGGTGTCCCGATGACCGGTTGCGCCCAAGAATGCGGCGCACGCATTGCCATCTGTTTCAGCCAGGACCCGGCCTGATAACCGATGTCAGTGCCAGATGACATCAATTCGTCCCCTTCGGCAAAGAGTCGCGCTGCCGCAGCGGGGTCTCTTGGCGTGTGGCCCCTAGCAATCAACACGTCGCACATGACGTCCGGGGCCGATTGCCCTCCGGCGATGACCGACACTTGGCCATCCCACGGCGCCTGAAAGGCGCAATTGGGGTCCACGTGGAAGTTGCGACGTCTGTTTGCTCCCGCGGAACCGTTCACCGGACCACCATACGTCGTGGACTGGTCCTCATGCGGCATCGCGTCATCCGAGTTTGGCGTGTAAACGCAATGAACAAGGAATTGTCCGGGAGCGTACACCACCGGGTTCACATTCGTGTTCCTGTACGACACGAACAGTTGAATCCAGTCTCCGGACCCGACTTGAAATCCCGTAGAAGATGCGCCTGGGATATCGGAGCCGAGGTTCGACTGGTTTGACGGATTCCACGGAAAGGGCGCGTTGGCCATGGCTTCACTCCGCTGCCGCGGACTCCTCTTCGTGGCCTTCTTCCGCTCGAATCTCTTCGAGCATCGCATCCCAATCGGAGCACATCGAATTCCAATCGGGGACTGGCCCCAAGTCGCGCTTGTAGAAAATCCAAGTGACGGCGCGAACCAGCTTCCAATTCATCACGTTCGGAGGCGTGAGAAGGCCGCTGTTCTTGACCAGGTATCTGGCCATGTACGGATTCATGAGCGTGAGTTTCAGGAAGACGTCGAGCGTGCCCATCGGGTCCTCGCACCCAATGCCCTGAGGCATCGGGTCGCCTTGCCCTTGCTGGTCATTCGACGTATCCGTATTCGGCACAGGGAATCCGAGGACACCGCAGAGGCGACGCATGCCTTCGTCGACAATCATGCCGACGTGGGGCTTGAACATGGCAGTGTCGGAGCGAATCTGCTCCAATTCAGCCTCGAAAGAGAGGCAACGCTGCCTGTCCGCCGCCGCTTCGGACGTGGCTCGTTCGGCGGCAAGGCGGAAACTGGCAACGTCCGAGAGGGCCTTCGTGAGCTGATCCTGTTTCAGGTTCAGGTCGTCACGAGCCTTCTGCTCTCGACGCTCGGCATCGTTGAGGCGCGACCGCTGATTGCGGATTGTTGCTTCGGCGTCTTGCAGCGCCGTGCCGTAGACTCCGGCAAGGCTCTCTTGCGGAGATCGACGCGACACCATCGACTCATACGGAACGTGTTCGGCGCGGAATGGCTCGACCAGATCGTTGCCAGACGAATCGACGACGTGAATCTCGTATGTACCTGGCGCCGGCCCAGCATTCGGACCTGCGTCAATTCCGTCCGACAGTCCAAGGTCGGACTTGTCGATTCCGCGCTTGATACCGTCTGGACCGATGTAGATATATCGGACCTCGTAGGCAACGGAAACGTGTCCGGCTTCGTCCGGCGTGTCCGTGATTCGCTTCCAGGTCTCGAATTCCTGCAACATGCCAGAAATCGTCTGAACGACTCCGGGCATGCGAAACGCGTTGTCTTGAGGCATGGTGGTTCCTTTTAAGTCCCTGGTTCAGGGGACGATAGAAAAGACGTCGCGCTTCTCGCGTAAACGGACAGCACGATTGCCGCAACGCTAGCGATGCCGATTGCCCACAGTGCCTTGTCCGGCACGGCGCCAATGACCGGCAAGACGGTCTTGTTGCCAGGCCGAGTCGCCCAATCAAGAACGACATTCGACTTGGCCGCCGTTTCGACGGCAGTCGCCCTTTGCATGGCAGTCGTGGAATGTTCCACGTCAATGCCCTTGCGCTCTTCCGTCGCAATTGCCGGGTCGACAACCTTCGCTTCGGCCAGATTCTTGCGAATCTTGTTCGTGACGCCCACCTGAACATTGAGCTGTCCGCCGACTTCGTTTGGGGGAATGTCCCCAGCAATCCAGGCATCGCGGAATCTGCGCCAGTCCTTCACGTCCTCACGAAAGTCGGGGTGCGACTTGTCCGGGTCGTTCGGGCCAAACACCTTGTCCCCGACGCCGAGTCGGTCGAAGCCTTCCCAATCGGCCATCAACCCGCGGAATGTGGTCTGAGCCGCTTCCGTTGGACCGAGGTAATCCTTGACGGCCGTGTATGGCCCGTATCCAGGAATCAGATACGACCACTTCCACTCGCTAATCTCCCCAAGGGAGACGGCGGTGAGATTCCACGACCCGTCATCGTTCTTGACGGCGCCAGCGGCAATCGCCTCGCCGATGGGCGCGTATCGAATTCCGTCAACCTTCGGGACCGGAACACGCGACGGGGAGCCGACGACGGATACGCCCGGCCTAGTAGACGGGTAGTTCCCAAGACTGGCAAGCTCCGCGTCGGACACGGAGCCCCAATCCCGAGGATGCGCTCTGTACGATACGGCAATTGCCGCTCGTGTCGCCGATTCGACGCTTGGGAAAGACGCGATTCCGCCGCCTGCCCCGAAAGAGACTTCCTTCAATGCCGCGACGTTGCCCTCTGTCAACCCGCCAAACTCCGTCGCTTGACGGAGAATTCGGGCAGACAGATAAGCCTTTCCAGCGGGCGGGAGCTTATCGACCCCCGCCTTTTGGAGTGCGGCATTGAGAGTCTCCGGGGAGAGCACGTTCATCCCTTGGGCTTGGTGCTACAGGAGAACGCGTTGCATCCGCCGACAGACGGCATCGGCGAATCGTCGGCGAGAAGCGTGTCGAGGATGTCCTCATTGCCACCGTTGAGAAGCCCGAAGTAGATGCTTGCATCTTCGTTCGTGCCGCCTTCGATGCCGATGGCAGAAGCGACGTCTTGATCCAGAGGCGCGTTCGGTCCGCCCGCGAATTCGAAGCCGAACCCGCTGCCGTCGTCGAACATCACCTCTTCGGACACCGGCGACCACGGAGGCGACGCCATCATCTGGGGCGCGTACTGCGCTTGTGGCTGCGCGTACGCGACAGGAGACGCGAGAATCGTCCCGTCCGGAGCGACCACCACCGGCTGAGCGGCGACTTGCTGCGTCTGCGCCGGCTCCTGCGGACGCTGGAGTTGCTGCATCATGACCATCATCTGCATGAGCTGGTCGACGCCGCCGGCTTTCGTTCCGGCTTCCGCGACCTTCGCCGCGAGAGCATCCATCTCGGCCTTGTGCTGAGCGTCCTTCGCCTGCTCGCGAAGCGCATCCGCGGTCCGGTCAGATTCGGCCTTCGCTGCGGTGAGCGCGTCGATCTGCTTCTGAACCTCAGCCTGCTTCGCCGCGCTCGCTTCCGCGGCCTGCTGCGCCTTCAGCTCCTCGATCTTCTTGTCGTACGCCTTCGCCTGCTTTTCGAGCAGCATCTTGGCGATCTTGTCGCGCTGAGTGGCGAGCTTCTTCCGCTTCGCCGCCTCGGTCGCCTCGACCTTGGCCACCGCGGCATCCGTCGCAGCCGCCGCACTGGCCTTGTCGGCCGCCGCCTGCTGGACGCACGAATTGTACTGAATCAGGGCAGCCTGATAGGCCACCAAGTCCAGTCCGCCCTTCGCACGACTGAAGAAGTTGGCGACCTTCGGCTTTTCGCACGCCGCGCCGATGTCCGCGGCCGCTTGGCCGAGAGACGCGATGTAGCCATTGCTCATGCGAGTCCAGTAGTCCGCGAGCCCGAGATTCAGCTCTTCGTGCTCCGGGCACTGAACCAGACGAATCTCTGCGCCGTTGGCGTCGCCGAACGAAATCGGCTTGTCCGCGTGACACTGCGGGCACACGTCACGGTGCGACTCGTCAGCGGGCGCCGCCGGAAGCTGAGGCGCACCCGACGTGACGGCGCCAATCTGGGCGACGACCTTCTTTTTCCCGGCGTTCGGGGCACCCGCAAGATCCAGCGCAACCCCCACCGTCTCCGCGATGAGGCTCTTTTCTGGGCTCATCCACCCCGCGCGTTTCGCGACGACTTCGCCGACGGTCGCGACCGTTCCGACGGTGCCAATTGCCCCAGCGACCTTCATGCCGCCGCCGAGAATACCGAGAATCACCCTTGCAGCCGACATGGCATCTCCTCACTTCAACCCGCCGAGTCCGTCTCGGCTGACTTCGAATCCGACGAATTCCCCCGTCGTGTAAAAACTGTCCGCTGGCCGAACCATTCCCCAATGAGCCGACGCATCCCAGACCCACCAAGGCCCACCGTCCTTGAATGGCATCTTGATTGGCGGCTGAGGCGCTCGCGGCAGTCGGTTCATGAGGCCGTACGCGTGACCGATTCGCTCTTTCCCCGGCTCATCCGGAGGCAGCGTGATTCCAACGGCGAACCGAGCGTCATCGCGTCGGAGCGCTCCGAGGTTCAGCCGACGACCGCCAATGGCGACGCCTTCCACTGCGAATCGCTCAGGAGCGTACCACGCCAGATATCCGGCCACTGCCAAAGACGCTGGCGTGAGGCAATCGCAGTCCGCTGCGATTGGCTGATGGTGTCCGCGCCCAGAGTCAGCGTGGCCAATCATGAGAGAAGCAAAGTCGTTCCAGACGTCGCGCGCCGGGCACCCTTCCCCGCTCAGCCCTTCGCGCATCATCGCTTGCGCTTCTCCGTCAGTCGTCCACTGAAACCCGGAGTTGCAGTCGCAGTCATTGCGTGTCCCGTCGCTGCTCACGTAGCAACGGGACACGCAAGGATCTGTCATCACTCGACGAATGGCTTCGTCACGCACGCGCGGATCCCGCAGCATCGCCCGAATGTTCGTCCGGGTCATTGTCGCGAGATGGTCAGCGGCATCGCCGAGAGAGCCTGACAGTTTCAGGCCCACTCGTGTGCCGCCGATTCGCATTTGCGTGGTCTGCATTCGTCGAATCCTTCAGCGCGCGACGTACTCGGCGCCGGGGACGAGGCTCATCCCGGACGGGTCCAGGAAGTCCGTCCCGACCGCCATGTGGTCGAATCCGCCGGGGGTGTTGGTGAGACGGTCGATGAAGCCGCCGAAGTCGCGGACCTTGCCCATCCAGGAGTTGGGCTCGTTCGTCCAGCGGGGATCGTCGGCGTCGAGCGCCTGATCGAGGTGCGAGTCGGCCGCACCGGCGAGGGCCAGCGAGAGCGGCGCCTGAAGCGCGAGCGGCGCGAACGACTTGCGGAACGCGTCCACCTGAGTGTAGGCCGCGTTCGCGAACGGGCTGCCGCAGAGGGTCGCGTTGCAGTACACGGAGTAGGTGTCCACGTAGGTCTGCGCGCCGCCGTTGAACACGCCAATCTGGAGGAAGCCAGTCTCGGTCATGACCGAGCCGAACCCGGTGCCGCCGCCGTGACTCGCCACGACGTTCCACGGCTGGACTTCGGTCTTCCAGTTGCCCCTCTTCGTCTCGGCGAACGCGCCGGCACCCCACCCCTGCGTCGCCGGAGCGCCGCCGGCCGTGTACGTCAGGCCCGCGAGCGCCGCCGCCACGAAGTCGTGACCGCCGAGCAGGAACTGCGTGATGCGAATGGGGAGCAGCGCGCCCGATTCGCCGTTGGACGTGCGGAACGACGTGATGGCCCACGGGCTCTGGTACTGCCCCGTCATGCCACCGCTCGCGCCGAGGTACGGGTTGCGGACCTGAACGCCGGTGAGCGTGCCGCCCGCCGCGATACTCATGCTGATCGGCACGAGAATCTTGGGCGCGCGAGCGATCTGGTAGCTCGTCCGCAGCCGCATCTTGATGAGCGACTGCGACGACTGGAGATAGCTTGACATCGCCTGGACCATCGGGTGGGCGATCTGCCGCACCGCGGGGTGGTCCTGGAGCGCGCGATTCAGGGCCGGGCGGACCTGGCTCGCGAGCTTCTGCATCGCCACGAGTTGGCGAGCGTCGTATGGGTTCTTGCTGAACTGCTGAACCATCGCACCGAGCGCGAGATAGGTCTTCGTGTACGGCGCGAGGTCGATGTACTCGCCGCCGACCTTGAGAGGGATCACGTTGGCCGGCGGATTGACCGCGACCGTTCCGTCGAGACGGGGGAAAAGTTCCCCGGTGAAAAAGTTCTCGTTCGCCATGAGAGGGACTCCTTGTTTCATCAGCACAGTGGCTTGCAACACGTCATGCCCGGAGGTCACCGCGTGGTGACCCGTCGGGCTAACGCCGACCCCCCTTTGACCGAAACGACTGGATGTCCTTCTTAGGCCGTCGTCTCCTCCCCCGGGATGACCTCGGGGGCGGGAGAGGGGGACTGACTCTGCTCCGTGCCAGACACGTTCGGCGGAGTCGCCGACACGTTGCCCGCCATCTTGCTCTTGAACACGCCGGGTCCACGCGAGCCCATCCCATAGAGCCACACGGGAATCATGCCGCGAATCAGGGCTGCGTTCGCCGCCGAGAACCCGTGACCGAGGTAGTTGCGGTCGACCCCGAGCCCTCGAAGAAGCATGCCGGCTCCGACGACCACGTGGCTTGGCTGGATCCAGCCGCCGGTCTTTGCCGCGAGCCAATCGGCGGCCGCCGTGTTGTCGAGAACGCCCATCGAAGCGGCTCCGACACCCGCGCCGATTTGGCCCGACACGAGATTGCCCAGCGTGTTGTTCGCCGGGGTGCCGGGGTTGGGCGGACGGAGCAGACCACCTGCGGTACGCGAGATGGTCTGACCGAGCGTCCGCACGTTTCCGGAGCCACGGCCCCAGATGTCGCGAATGACGCTGCCGTTGCCTCGCCGAGCGAGGGACGATCCCGAACCGAGAAGCGGAGTTGCCATGCGCTGGTTCTACGCGGCGAATCGCCATGCCGGCAAGCAGAAGACGATTCGAGGCAAAGGACCAAGGACCAGACTTGAAGGACCACAATGGTCCTGTATGATGTTCCTTGGTCCTATGCTGGAATCTGGATACCTACTTAACGAGAATGGTTCGGCGCCCCCATGGCCGCACATCGTCTGCCACGGCGACGCAAGCGGAGAAGGCGCCGGATGGGCATGGTGCATTGACGTCGTGCGCCGCCCTTGTTTCAGCGGCGAATCAGCGAACGCACCGGCAAAACTGGTAGCCGATGCCATCAATGGCGCTGAGCTGTCAGGCGTCGACCGGATGCTCGCGGTTGTCGCGCTGAGACAGGAAACAGGCGGCGGCTTCCTTCGCCTCTTTCGCGACCCGTGTCCCGCGTGCGAGGGCGACCACTACAAGCGCGTCGAACGACTGCTTTATGCGGAGCGGTTCATCCACGCTGCGGCCGTGCCGTATCTTCGTGCCGCAATGGTGCCGGAGTCGCTCATTCGCGAGCCATTTTTCAGGCAGTCAAGCGACGAACCGCTCCCGGCAACAATCGCAGAATTGAAGCGGATGCTAGAGGGCGCAGACGCACAACTGAAAAGAAAAGTCAAGCGAAGGTGGCAGTTGAGCAAAAACATCCCGGTGTGGGTCAACGACCCCAACCGTACGAAGATGTCGCAGATTCGCTTCGCTCAGCTTTATGCTGCCCGTCGCGGCGTATCCCTTGACGGTGTCTCAGTCGTCGTGTCACAATCTCTGTGATGGCCTTGGAAGAGACGGCGCGGTACCAAATCCGGACCACTGCGAGAAAAACGGGCTTGACGGAGTCCGTTCTTCGTGAATGGGAGCGGAGATACGGCGTTCCCAAACCGCAGCGAGCGGCTAGCCGCTATCGCCTCTACAGCGACGCGGACATATCTCAGATTGAGGCGATGAAAAAGCTCATCGCCGATGGTACGGCCCACGCACAAGCGGCGGAGATTGTCAAGGCGGCCCTGTGGCAAGTGCAAGGGTGTCCACGGTGCGCTGCCAGACTACTGTAGCGACTGCTCGCGTGTGGACGGGTACACCACGCACGATTGCGTCGAAGTCGATTGTCCGCGCAGAGTAAAACTGCGAATCGACACAAGCTGTATCGCGAGGGAGCCATGACGTTTATCGAATTCTGCGACAAGCACATTGTGGGCGTTGGCACGTTTGCCTTCTTCGCGCTCGCCGTGGTCGGAATCGTTGCGTTTTGGGCCGTGACACAGTGGGGTCAGAAACCCACGATTCGAGGGTGACATGAGAATCAGGACGAACACGGGCATCGTCGAATTGACCGCGGAGATGGTCACGAAGGGGATGACGTTCAAGGCAACCAGACGATTCGTTGTCACGGAAAACGAAGGCGACGGCACGGTCTGGATATTTGATATGGTCACCACATCCAACGTGGGATGGGACAGATTCTGCGACAGAGAGCGGCCTACCTTCCTGGGCTGCGACCCGACCATCGCCACACGTGCCGATTGCGAGCGCTACGGAGTGCACGACGACGCTGCGGCGCACGGGTTTGCCAAACTGCGAGACGGCGGCGCGTTGGACCTGCGACGGAAAGCCCCCGTGGGGTCCGTTTGCTACGATGCCGACGGGCGAAGATTCATCGTATATGACGGCCCAATTGAGCGATTCGGCACACGCAACTTGGATACAGCCAAGGTTCGATGGTTCATGTCGGACGAGTCGCCGCTGAACCCGGGCAGTGTCGAGCGACAGATACGCGACGGCGATTACGGGTTGCCGTTGCGCCTCTACCGCCGCGCCATTGATCCGTCGTCCAAGGTGACTCCGGTACGAAAACAGAAAACGTTGTCAATCCGTCTTCCCGACGATGACGACATTGGATGGTGAATCATGTTGACCAGCGAAATGAAGAGGGACCTTTCTCGACTCTACGGCATCGAAGCGAAAAATGCGCAAGACGCTGGCGATTGGGCGGAAGCGCTGCGCTTGCAGTCCATCTCTGCCGTTGCAGGAAACCCCCCGTCTCCGCCCCCGGCACCTCCCAAGCCGGCCCCCGCTCCGTCTATCCCGTGGGGCCCGCCCGGCGCCCCTCCCAAGCCCTGCTGTCCGGCGGCATGAAGCGGACAAGGAAAACGACCTACGCCGCAACTAGCAAGTCGCGGCGACGCGAAGCGCGTATACTGTCCAACGTTCGCGAGTTTGGTGAATTCGAGTCGCGGCACGCTGGCGACAAGCGCATTCTGCGAAGAATGGCCAAGCGCGGGGCGGTGGTAGTCGTGCTATCCAAGAGCGGATGGTTTCGACCGCCCGCTCTGAAGGCTTTTCTGACCCGTGCCGACGCGTTTACCCAGTATGACAAGTCGCTGATACTGCGGCCGTGAACAACAAAGGAAGGAACCTCATGAATTGCACCTACTGCGCCGCAACTGACAACATCCCCACGTACACAGGATTCAGGCGAGAGCATCCGACGCTTTGGATGGTTTCAGTGTGGCTCTACGAGAACGGGTATCGTCGCACATCCGCGGCGCTGGGATTCGTCTGTGGCATCGCCGACTCGGAACCGGAAACGGTCACTCTGTGCGCGTCCGGGCTTGGCGTGAATCGACAGTGCAACAATGAGGCGTTCGCCGTCATCATGTCGCCCTCTGCCATGCTGGACGTTGCCGTGTGTCCGGAATGCGCCGTGAGACCCGAGTATCGCGGCTGGACCATTCGGGCCCTCGGACAGGAAAACTGAGCGTGAGTCGCGCGAATGGTGGGGCAAAGAAAAGGCGTAGACTGCCATTCGTCCACGCTTGTGGCTGCGGTCAGTCGCTAGTCGGCAACGAAGTGTGCGCCATGTGTAATCCTTCGTGCGGCAAGGGGACGCCGCCCTGTGTCAAGAAACGCCGCCACAGGGGGCCTTGCAAAAACCTGTACGTCCGGAGATGAATTCAATGCCATTCTCGAAACTGCATATCGCGGGCAACGTCCTGATTGTCGTTGGCTCGACAGTCGTTTACTCATGCGCCGTCAAGGGCTCTTGGCGCTGGACATTGGCGGGCATCGCAATTGGCACGCTCGGCGCCGCCGCTCTTCTCATGGCACCGTCTCCGTTCACTAACGTCGACCCCGCGAAACAGGGGGCAACATGACCATCGTCATCTGGATTCTTGCGACCGTGGGGTCCGCGCTGATTCTCACGCAATCCAGCATCGTGAGCCCGATTCGAGAAGCGCTCAGTGGCGCCGAGAAGCGGCTACTCACGCTGCGTCTCGTGCTTGACGATGCGCTCATTCCGGCAGATGACGACGCGCGAAACTGGGAGCCGCTTTCGCGAGCCAAGAGATGGCCGGTTGCCGCCGCGTATCGCGTTGTCGCCACATTGGCAAAGCTCGCGACATGTCCGATGTGCTCCGGGTTCTGGCTCGGGGCATTCTGGGCCCACGTCTTTCTCACGTCGCCTTGGGTCAATTCGGCGCACCCTCGCGCGAGTGTCGCACTGTGGCTCTTCGCGGCCGGATGCGCCGGCAGCATTATCTCGTCCGTCGGCGTCGCACTGTGGCTGTCTCTGGATGAGGCCAAGATGGCGCTTGGTCTGTGGCGGTATCTCAAGACGCCAAAAGAAGAGCCGCGGAGAAAGATTCCTCGGTACATGAAACCACTCGACGACGACCACTTCATCAACCTAACCCCGACGGTCATTGTCTGCGGATGCGGCACGACTGTTTCAAGTGGTCAAACGCATGCGATAACCGACAAGTGTGACGGGACGACGTCTTTGGACGTAATGGGCCAATGACCCCGCAAGAATTGACGAACGCTGCCCGCCGACTTCGTTCCCAGCTTGGGATGAAGGTCGCGTGTCCGAAGATGTCATTGCGCCAAATCGCGGAGCACGAGGCGGCTCACATCGTCGTCGGTTTCCAGTTTGGAGGAGAGTGCCTGTTTACTCATAGCGGCGCCAAGTTCGGTCAATACGTGTCTCCGTTCGACGGTGTCAACGTAATGGTGTTGCCACTCGAAAAGCGAGGCGCTTACGCCGTAGCTGGAATGACGTGGGACAAGAGAAACACCATCGGTCACTCGGACGCTCAGGTTCTCCTGGATTGGCTACATGCCGCCATTGGCTCGTATCCAAAGGGTTCCCCGGCCATTCGCGACAAGATGACACAGGACGCTAGGGCGACGGCATCCGTGATTCTATCCGCGAATTCCGCCGCGGTCATGGCCGTGGCCGACGTCATTGAACGAGAGACGAGTGTCTGGAACGGACGCAGGCTCAAGAAGGTCGCGGCGGCGCACATGGCTATGCCGCCGTCGGTCATGCCGCTTGCCAATCACGTTTGGAGTAGCGCCGTTCGCGGCAATCGGATAGCCGAAGTCGCGGTTGACCTGATGGGCCTCACTGCTTACTTGGCACCGGTCAGGGAAGAGATGGGCGTCGTGCCAAGAAAAAGCCGAACGGCGCTCTAGGCGGGGGAACCGGCCCACCGAACGCCGCTCGGCGGGGATGACCGTAGCATGGCAACGGAATTGATGGTAACTTTCGGCCAGGAGCAAACCCACATGTCTCACGAAGCGACGGAATTGCAACTGTACATCGAGAACGACTACGCCCTTCATCGTCGGCAGGGGCTCCCCATTCTCAAGAACCTTGCGACGAAGGTCGCTTCGGGGAAATACGAGCACGACAAGGCCGTCAAGCTCTACATGGACTTCGCGGAATCCGGTGCGAAGAAGTACGCGAAGGAATTCGGGGGGGGGCGAATGGCAGAGGATGTTCCCCGTGTCCGCGCGGAAGGAAGTCGCCGTCGCATTCACGAAGAATTTCGAGCAGGAATGCGCCGCGGGACAATACGCGCACCTCATCCCGAAGAAGTACCAGCCGAAGCCGGTGAAGCCCGCCACGAAGGCTCGCCGCCGCGCTTGACGTGACGCGCCGGCTCCGGTAGGGTTGCCGCATGCAGCCCAATCAAAAAACCGACGCGTTCAACGCCGACGTCCCTCCGTACATTCTCGAATTCAGCGCCGATGCGTCGACCGTGAACGCGGTGGCGCAGAACATCCCGAAGTCCGGGACCGTCACGGTGGACGGCGGGACGCGTGGACAACTCTCCGGACGCAACACGAGCGTCATCAGTCGTCTCCGTGTGCGGTTCGTCGGCAACGCGGCCAACGTCGCCGGTCAGACGATCCAATTCGCCGTGCTCGTCAACGGCGTGGCGATTGCGTCGGCTGCTCTCGCGTCTCCGCTCGCGACGACCGCGGGCACCAAGACCGGCTTCGTCGACTTCACCGCGACTACCCTTGCCGAGGGCGACGTCGTTCGCGTGACACTGCTCCCGTCCGCTGGACTCACGGCCGTCGTGACGGACATCAACGCAGCGCTGAGCTGACTCCGATGGCCGAACCGGCGGCCGACATCGTCATTCTTTCGCAACCTGGGCACCGTGAACCGGACCCATATGGCGGCGAAGATGCGCCTTTCGTTCCCGCACGCGTTGTGCTGCACAGGGCAGGGCCGTCCGTTTTAGTTGAGACCCAAGATGGCGTTGACGCCGTAGGCGCACCTCATTGGCTTCGATTGGACGACGCGGAAGAAACGATGGGAGCGGCCTATCGCGCCGTCTCTCGCATTCTCGCGGCTTGGTACGACCGGGCCATCGCTGCCGAATCGCGCGTATCTGCCGCGGAAGAGCGGGCTCGCAAGGCCGAGATGAAGGCGCGAGGCGGACCCGCGCCTCCCGCGCTTCTTGCCGGAGACCCGAAGGACGCGGCGAAGAAACGCTTCGACGAGCTGTTTCGGCTCGCTACCAATAACGGAACATCCGACCCGGAGCGGGCGAGTGCCGCCGCTAGGCTCGTGGAGCACCTAAAAAAGCACGAACATCTAATGCCTAAGTGACACCCCGTGATAGGGTGATTAGGTCTTGTCCCCAATCGAAGGAACCCGAATCCAATGACGACCACGAAGAAGCATTTCCCGCCCCTCCCGTTCGAGAAGCCCAAGGCTCTCCCGGCCGCTGCGCCGGTCGCCGCTCAGGCTCCGCCGCCCCCTCCTCCGCCGAAGGTTGTCGCGGCGCCGCCCCCTCCTCCGCCGCCCCCTCCCGCGCCCGCCACGCCCGCCCAAGGCGCCTATGTGGCCCGAAACCCCGGGTTCGCGCACAGGGCGGAGAATGACCTTTTCGCGGCGCTGTATCCGCCGAGCAGGGTCTTTCACTACATGAAGTCCAAGACCGGCGGAGCGTCGCCGCCCCCGGTCAATCACGACCGTGAGCAGGCGCGTGCGACGGCGCTGGCCCTCGTTCAGATTCTCGACCGCGGCATTGTGCCCGAGGGCTTCGTGCTGCCGGAGATCAGGGCGCTGGAGTCCTTCATCATCGAAAAGGAGGCACTCGAAGCGGCGGCCCAGAACCGCACGCTGGAATACGCGTCCGGCCACGCCGTCCCGATTCCCACGAATTCGACAATCGTACCAATCTATCCGCCTTCCGCGGTGCAGAACGAGCAGGCGAAGGCGAAGGCTCGCGAGCGATTCGACGCCATCGGCCCCATTCCCACGCGTGCTGAGGCGACGGAGCGGAATGCCCGTATCGTCGCCACGCTGGAAGACGTGTCCGAGCCTGTTCGGTTCGCGGCCCTGAGCGCTGCCTGCCTGCGTATCGCGGCCCAGAGGGAAGTCACTGGCGCGCGTCTCTCAGAGGCCGCCGGCATCGTGGTCGAGGCGATGCTCGATGCGATGGAATCGGCTCCGCGGTATGGGATTCCCGTCAAGAGCGTCGATTTGTATTCGGAAGACGAGCGCGCCATGTTCGGCTTCGCCTTCATCCCCGCGCCCGGCGACACGGCTTCGGAATATGCGGTCGCTCAGGCGTACACGTCGGACCACGCGCTCGCCGAACGCGCTGGCCTTCTCGACAGGTCCAGCGAAGAAGACTCCGAAGTCGACCGAGACAGTCAGACGCAGGACGAGCCCGCGTGAGCCCCTCCGGATTCGTCCGCGAATGCTCCGGCTTCATCCAATCGCTTTCGTCTCTCGTCCGAGAGCTGACAGCGACGCTTCGCACGCTTGGGGACATCTCACGCGAGCATCGTCTTGGCGGCGAAGATGCGCCGCCGAAGCGAAGTCCACTGGATGCGTCTCCTCTGCCAACGGAAGAGGAGATTGAAGCCTACGCGAAAGAGGCTCCGGAATGGGAGAGGATGAATGAGCTTTGCTCACAGGCGGCCTCTCCAATTCCTTCGGAAACCGTAGCATCCGACGTCGAATCCGCGTAAACTCGCGGGCATGCCCGACGTCCCCTCCCCCTCCCCATTCGCGCGCATCATCGCCGCTTTGAAAGTCGGCGCCGGAGCCGTTGTCGAAGTCGCGTCCGCGGCTCGCAACTGTCGGTGCGTCAACTGTCACACCCCTGTGCCGGTTGCCAATAACCCAGAAGACCAGCAACGTCTATGCGGGACCTGTCGCGACAGGGGCATTGACGCAATGGCAACGTTCGCCGGAAACGTGCTCAAGCGCACGTGGCCTCGGAGGTAATCCCATGTCAGCAGACTTTCGGTTCGCGCGTGGACGTCGATAGGCCATGAGCGACGCCAGTATCCGCAAGAGGATTGTCGCCTCACTCACGGATGACATGCGACGCGCCCCATACAAGGGGCATCGCAATCCGCTGCGCGGACATTGCTACGTGGCATCCGAGGCTTACTACCACATAGCCGGCGGAAAGAATGCTGGTCTGAAACCGATGTTCGTGTCTCACGAGGGGGCGCCGCATTGGTTTCTTTTGGCCGCGAACGGGTCAGTGATTGACCTCACGGCTGGTCAATTCCGCACGCCTGTTCCGTACTGGAAAGCCAAGGGGAAGGGCTTTCTTACCTCGAAACCTTCGGCGCGGGCAGTGGAGTTAATCCGCCGCGTCGCTGCGATGTAACCCGTTTTCTCATTGGAGGTTCACATGTTGTCGAAGGCAATGATTCAGAAGGCTGGCAATGCGGCGAAGCGCGCCGTGGAGAAGGCTCTTGCGGGCAAGGCGGCGGCGCCGAAAGCGAAGCAAAAGAGCGGGAGTCCGAAGAAGCCAAGTCGTTCGGCGTACGATGAGGCCAGTGAGATGGGTCCGTTCAAGGGCGATACGTTGCCAAATCTCATTCGGGCTGCGCAGAAAACGGGGGTCATGTCGGAGGAATCCGTCGAGCGCTATCGTAGGGCCGCCGCAAGCGCATACGATGACAAATCGCGCGCTCGGACACTGAACGGGTTTCGCAACGAACTGAAGATGTACGGCGTGAGATTCGTGTGAAGATTGGCAATTGGGTCCAAGGGAGTCCAGGAAACGACCCAAAGACGGGGGAGCCAATCCCGGGCAAGGTGTTCACGATTCGCAAGGATAACCGGCGAAAACGAGACGGGGGCACCGGTGTAATCTGGACTTGCACTTGCCCGCGTGGATTCGACCTCATCCCCTGTCGTCACCTGAGGCTCATCTTCGACGGAGCGAGGTCGGGCTCCCTTCCGCCGCAACTTCATCTCACGTACGAAGGGCGTCGAGCGGCAACACGATGCGGGTGTCTCAAGAACGCTGCCAGTGCACCTGCCCCGCATCCGAATTCGTGGCTCCACAGAAAGGGCAACAGATGAAGCGGAAGACATATCGAATAACCGGGTCCAACGGCCACGTCGGCACGAAGAATTCGTGGAACGGCTCAATACGAGAGATTGAGACATTGGTACGTGGAATAGCGCAAGCGCAGGGGACATCTTACCAATTGACGAGAAGCGTATCGGTCAAAGACGAAGATGGGCATGACCATGTCAGCGGATATCGCATTTGGAGCGGTCGAAACGGGAAGTCGGTCACCTTTCACGTTCAGAGGATCGACTGACGCGATTGTCACTCCGCCGTCTTCTGTGCTGCGGTTTGAGTGCCCAGAATCGGATACTGTCGTGTCCGGTGGTCTTAGGGGACCAAGTGGCAAGTGGCTCGCCAATCTTGAACGCCTTTCCGAAGGGAAGCGTGTCCGGCGGATTGGCTTGCTCGTATACGTGGTATGGTGAACACATGGTCATGGTAGACCAGATTATCGTTTGGCCGACAGCGCGACCGCCGTTCGACAAGGGCTCGTGTCACCTCACCACCGACGGAGACCTCGAAGAATTGCATGCGTTCGCCGAAAAGATAGGACTTCGGCGGTCGTGGTTTCAGGAGCATTCGAAGATGCCGCACTACGATTTGACGCCGTCTCGCCGCGCCCGTGCGCTCCGTGAAGGAGCCGTGTTCGTCGAAGCCCGTCAACAGGCCATTCGTCGGCGGGCACTTCGGCGGATGCTCGATGGTGCGGTTTCGTGAACTTCTATCGCACGCCTCAGTCTGTGCTGCCATCGGAGCGACTGATACTCTCGCCGGTTGATCGCGAAACCGTGCTCCTGTCGTGCGAGTCGACCGATGCCGACGTGGACCGTGCGTTGTCGGACGAACGCGAGGATGACGCGCGAAACCGTGCCGCCGCCGCTCCGTGCCCTGCGTTTCGTCCGTTGGCGGGAGTAACCGTAGGTGGCGCACCGAAGCCACGAACGCTCACAAGGGGTCACTATTGACGAATAGCGAGCCGACGCAAGGGAAAGAGACTCGCGCGCTTGTGTTCGGCTCCCGTACGTGGACTGACCGCGCCGCAGTGTGGTTTGCGCTCAGTCGTCTTGCGCCGTCGGTTGTAATCGAAGGCGAAGCGAAGGGAGCCGACACGCTCGCGCGACAGTGGGCGCAATTCTATCGTCGACCTGTCGAGAAGTTCCCCGTGGACTGGCCACGAGAAGAAGGGCGAGCCGCTGGACCGCTGCGCAATATCCGCATGCACAAGGATGGCCATCCGACAATCGCTATCGGCTTCATCTCGGGGAAGCGCGGAGAACCGTATTCACGCGGCTCGCAACACATGCACGACGTCTGTGGGCTTGGTGGCACGCCCTGTCATGTGCGGCGCCAAGACGGATGGGTCATAGAATGACCTATCGCAGGATTCTGTCGTTGTAACTCGCCAGCGCTTCGGCATAATCGCCGACGGAACCATGAAAATTCTAGCAGTCGACGGCGACTCCGTGTTTCGCCGCAACTGGGAGGCCACGAAGGGGCTTGACCCGGTGGGCGCCATCAACCGCAGCACGGGGCTCGTGTCCCGCACCGCGGACGCCGATACGCGCGTCATTGCCGCGTGGGATGGGGGCGTGGACGTCGCAAACAAGGTGCGTCACCCTTCCTTCAGGAAGGCGAAGGAACCGACCTACAAGGCCGATAGGAAGGCTCCCGGCCCTGGCTACTACACCGCTCGGGCCAAGTGCCAGGGAGCGATGACGGGGACGTGTGTCATCGGTCCAGAGGTCACCATTGACGGTTTCACTGGCTACGCCGAAGCCGATGACGTCCTCGCGTGGGTCGCGAAGGAATACGCCGCCGTAGCGGGGGCTGATTCGTTGCTACGAATCATGTCTACGGACGGCGACGTCGAGGCATTGGCGCGCAACATTCCCCGCATTGAGATACTCAAGTTCGGCGGGAAGCCAGAGGACGCGGTCTGGAATGCGAAGCGAATCGAATCGCGGCGTGGCGTCGAGCCTCACGAGATACCCGAGATGAAGGCTCTCATGGGTGACAAGTCGGAGTTTCCGGGATTCGATAGCATTGGCGAAACGACTGCCGCCATGCTCATTCGCAGGTTCGGAACCGCTGCAATTGCCGTTGCTCAGGCGCCCGACATTGATCCGAGCAACGAAACCCAAGGCATCACGCTTTCCGAGCTGAGGACCAATCAGAGGGCCAGTCTCAGGGCCGGTGGTGTCGAATTGGCTGCGCGTGGACTTTGGCTCGCCACCCTTCGTTCAAACCTGCCGTTGTCGCCACAGTTGCTCACGGGGCTGCCGTCACTGCCTCGCATTGGCGGAGATGACCCGAATTGCATATGTCGTCAACCTGACGCGGACCCGGGGCCGTGCAATTGGTGCAACAGCCGCTCATTGCCGGACATTGGAGACATTCGCTCCAAAGTGTCCTCGGACACTTGGCTCGGCAGAACGTGCCTTGACCTGTGCGATGCGATTGAAAGGCTCACGGCCGACAAGGGGCCATGCGGTTGCGGGGGCAACGGGCTCGGTCTGAATGGCATTCACTACCGGGGTGCTCCGGGGTGCGCAGCGCCATGAAAAGGGGCTCATGGCTCACACTAGAGCCCGGAACGCCGTCACCCGCTCACGTGCTGAGCAAGACCTCGGCTCTTCTCCTCGTCAACAAGTCGCCACTTCACGCGCACCTTCGGAAAACGAAGCGGCTTGACGAAGAGCCGACCGATGACATGGAACTAGGCACCATGGCTCATGCCATGTTGCTCGGAAAGGGGAGGCCGATTGTCGTGCTTGACTTTCCGGACTACAAGACGAAGGCGGCGCAAGCAGCAAAGAAAGAGGCGATTACCAAGGGTGAGATTCCGATACTCGCCACCAAAGAGCCGAACCTGCGAGCGAATGTCGAGCGGGTGAGGTCGACATTACTGAAGATGGGATACGAATTCGACGGCGTATCCGAGGCCGGCGTATCCTGGTTTGAGACAACGACCGACGGGGAAGACGTCGAATGCTGGGGTGCACTGGACCACTGGCGCGATCGGCAACGGACAATCTTGGACCTCAAGTTCGTCCGGTCCGCGCATGTGGACGCGTGTCGACGGCATATTTGGTTCTTTGGCGGCGACATTCAGGCTGCCGCATACACGTCGGCAGTCGAGAAGATTCATCCGGAATTGACGGGCAGAGTGACATTCGTGCTCTTGTTTGCCGAATTGACATCCGGGGCAGTTACTCCGGTGCCAGTCAAAGGAGGATTCGAGTCACTTGGTCACATGCGCTGGCAAAGAGCGGTCGACACGTGGGACAGATGCCTTCGCGACGGCACGTGGCCCGCTTACGTGGACGGGCCTACCCAGATAGAACCGGCGGATTGGATGATAACCGCAGAACTTATGGCGCAAGCGAACGACTCCGATAGGCAATCGCTGGCGACATACGAAGAAGAGGAGACTGACGATGGCGAAGATCGTGACAAGGAAGACTAGGATATTCAATGACGTTGACCCGTCGAGCATTGTTCGGCCGCAAGTGTTCGCGATCGGACTGTACGGCTACACCGGGACAGGCAAGACGAAGAGCGCGCTCGAATTGGCAACCGGCATCCTGCGAGTGTACGAAGGAGACCTCTTTTTCGCGGACGCGGACGGCGGCCGAGGTCTGCACTTCCGGAAGAGCTACCCGGACATGCGATACATTGACTTTCCGGCGCCGCACAACGCGCTAGATTACGCGGACCTGATTGCCAGTTACGAGAACAGGCGCGGCGTGCTCGTGATTGACCAGATGACGCACGAACACGACGGGGAGGACGGTCTGCTCGACACGCACGCCGCGGAAAAGGAGCGGCGAGGGGGCGACGATGGCAAGAACGCCGTCGCATGGGCTCTTGCCAAGTCCCAGCACAAGATTCTGGCTCGCACTGTCCGCAGGGTCATTCAGACTCTCCCGCTCGTCATCTGTTGGCGAGCACAGGACAAGACGAATTGGAATAACAGGGAAGAGGGCAAGGTCAAGCCAGTTGCCCTCGGAGAGATGCCTATCGGATCAATGGATTTGCCCTTTGAGATGACGGCAACATACCTGTTGCCCGTGGGCTCTCGGGGCGTTCCTTGCCTGAGGCCAGATGCCCCGGGCGAAAGGCTCATGACCAAGATTCCCGACCAATTTCTTGGCATCGTGAAGCCAGACGAGCAATTCTGCGCGGCCCACGGTGAGGCAATGGCGCGATGGGCAATGGAACCGTGCAAGCCGTTCTATCGGCTCATGGCTGCCATTGAACGAGCGACGGCGGAGAACATTGACGCGATTGCCGAGGAGTGCAAGGCGAATGTCAAGGCACACGCGGTAACGCCACAAGAAGCGGCGAAGCTGTCCGCGGCGTCACTGGCGCGCCGAGAGGCGATTGCCAGTCAGTCCGCGAGGGCCGATTCCGGCGCCGCTCAGGGAGAGTAGTGCCCGCGATTCGGAACGACCGCGTCACTTCGCCGAAGCGGCGAAGTGCCACCCAATAGGGGGCATGCCCGCCGGGTCAATCCCCTGCCTCTTGAGCCAGTCTTGGATGAATTCGGCGCGAATCGGCGGCAAAAGCATCGGCGTGCGAGGTGAGCGACCAAGCCGTGACGCACCGTATCCGATACGGTGCCGCACCACCACGAACGTTTCGCCGGTGGGCTCCGACCCCACTTGGTCAATCACCACTTCTGGGTAGTCGGTCCGCCCATCTCCCGTTTCGATGAAACGGGCGAGAATCTCACCTACCTCCGAACGACGTGGGGCAAACGTGCCAAAGAAGGCGGACGCGCTGTACTCGATGCTCATTCGATTATGGTCCTCGTGGTTTCGGACAACCGTCGACAACGCCGCAGTCTCGGCGTCAAGCAAACGCCTTGCTGATGTTGCCTCGCGAGGGCTCGCAGCGCCTCGCTTGCGCGCTCATCCAAGCTCACTGATACCATGCTGCCTGAATATGTCGGAAGGCGCCGAGAAACATGGTAACGGGGCGACGAAGGCGTCTGATATGGCACGACCTTGGGATGGCTCACGGATGTGCCCCATCGGCGATAAGCTCCGCACGGTCGCTCTCTTGATACCCATCCGAGGGCCCGCCGACATTCAATTCCAAACATCCGGCGTCGCGCCACTTCCGTTCGCCGGAGACTCGGCAAGCTCCGCACGCGACGCAGACCGAGGCGACCTTGAGCGCCGATGGGTCTACCCCATCGCGCGCGAACCGGACGGAGCGAGTCTGAATGTGGGCACAATCGAAGAGCCTGAATGAGCGCTTCGCGAGCCCGTTGAAGTGGCACTCGCGGCGAATGCTCTCCGCCGACTCGACTAGTTTCTTCGCCCGCACGATGTGCCCGTCATCGTCGAGCACAAGCGTTTCGCCTGATGCGAATTGACGGCCAATCCACACGACTCGGCCATTGACGTCTACGCGAAGAACATCCTTCCACGATACGCGGAGTCGGTCCGTCACTGCTCGCGGCGGAATGACGTCCTCGGGTCCAGCGACGCGCATCCGGCCGGACGCAAACATCGCCGCGACAACCGCCAATGCGCCAACAGCGGACCGAGAATCGCCTTCGATTACAGTGGCCAATTCGGCGTCGTCCTCGCACGAATAGTGCGGCTTGACCTTGCACTGGACGTGCGCCCGTGACTCGATGCCGGATACCCATCCATAGTGATTACGGTGCCCCGGCACCCCATTGTCAATGAGCGTGTCGCCGTCTTTGAACGTGGCTCGACACGCTGCCCACTTCTCCGCCCGCTCGGTCGCCGTCTTCTCGTCACGGCGACGCCTGCGCTCGGTCCGTACATCCTCCCATGCGAGACCATTGGCACGAGCCAATTCGTCGGCCGCGTCATCGTCGCCGTTGATGTCGGCCGTGCGAATCCAAATCAGGCCATCGGCGCGACGACGCTCACGCGCTTCCCGCTCGGCCTGCTCTCGGGCCAACGTCTCCTTGATCCGAGACTCGGTGACGCGCGGATCCTCATCCCAATCACCATGCCCACCGGAGCCGTATCGGCCCGTCTGCCAGTTGAAATATGATGGGTCAATGAGCACCCGACGAAGCGGTCTCCCCTCCCACTCGAATGGGCCTTCGACGGATTCCGTTCCGAACCCATCATAGTCGGCCGGCGCGGTAGTCCAAGCGCTCTTCCAGCCGCCGGCAAGGCGCCGCTCCCGGCGCCCTTCGCAGAATGCCGATTCGACGCCTTCGCGAGCCTTGTTGTCGTATTGGCCCTCAGACTCGACCAATCCAACCGCGTCCACGTATTCGTCGGAGAACGTGAGGTCAGTGAACGTCTTCCCGGCGACGCCAACCGAACGCGCGAGCTGAAACAGTGCATCAAGCGGAGTTTGCATGTCGTGCCTCATTGTCGAGCGGAATGCATGTCGCTTCGGGTCACGGTGGCCTTGCTAGGGCGCGACTCCAGTATCCCAAGGCTCACGGTCGGGATTGGCGGCCATCTCCGCGGTCCACGCCGCGTATTGCTCTTCGGTGAAGAGTGCGCGGATGGTTTGGTCAAGGCACCACTGCTTGTGGTGCGCCCCATCGGTCACAGCGCAACGGGCAATCATCGCGGCGGCTTTGGCGATTCGCTCTTCGAGGCACTGGACGGCGGCATCAGGTTGCCAACACTCCCGACAGAGCGCCAGTGTCGGGTGACCGTCCGCGGACCAGAATCGCTTGCCGCATTCGGCGCACTCAGAATCCGGTTCCGGTTCACCGGCCGTCGCACGAAGAGCGACACGGATAGCGGCGCGCTTCGCCTCGAATTCAGCTCGCTTGACCGCGTTGCGCTCGCTGTTTTCGGCGACCGGCACGGACCGGTCGGCGGCGTCATTGATGGCACGCTGTGCGGTGTAGAGCGCACGACGTCCTTCGGTGTCGAGGTCGCGATTCTTGCAGCATCTCGCGCGGTCGCACAGGAAGAAACCGGGGCCATCGGTGTTGCCGCACACTTCTTCGTCGGTGTAGTAGGCAGTCCCGACGGGCTTGCCGCACGCGTCGCAGGGGTTTGATTTGCGGTATTTGCCGCTGCGATAATCCCTGTCATCGTGCGCGTGTCTGCTGAGGTTCTTTCCCATGGTCTACTCCGGTGCGAGCCCCCGTCACGAGAACGTGAGAGACGCGCCTTCGCGCTGATCGTCCCGATAGACTACCGTCCAACCGGCCAATTCGTACGCCTTCACGATGTAGATTCGCACACGGAAAGCAGCGGCAATTGACACGCATGTCTCGCCGTTGTGCGTGCGCAAGGCGGAGTCAATCCTCGCCTCCCACATCCGGAATTCCGCCGTCTCTTCCGCCGTCAACTTCGATACCGCTTCAGCCTTCGTGATCATGATTCGCTCCGACCTTTTCAGTTGTAGACGCGCTGGACAATCGCGTCCAGCCATTCGCCGGTATCGTCCGGCCCGGTGAACCTGACTCGCCCCTTCGTTCCCCAGATTCCGCCCGTGTGACGCATCTCGGAGCGTCCGGTGATACGTAGTTCCACGTACACGAACATGTCGCGGTGGTCCAGATACAGAGCCGCGTTCGTTTCGGGGGCGGCGCCATCCCATGCGATGGGCTCCGGCGAGCACAGGTGCACGACTCCGACCTTGCGCCCGCGAGGACCGACCCAATTGAGGGCAAGGCCAGTGGGCGCGAACATGCCACGCGTAGCTTCCTTGGTAGTCACTGCAACGACTCCCGGCGGTCCGCGGCGGCGTCAATGCTCATGATGTCGGCGAGCGCTTCGGCGAATCGCGCCTCGTAGACCTCACGCTCCGCGTTCGGGTGATTCTCCACGGTGGATTCGTGGGCTCGGTCAATCTGCTCCTCTGTGGCTTCGATGGGCATGGCTCAGGCTCCCTTGACGGTGACGTTGACAAACGGGTGCAGTCGCTTGTCGAGATATCGCAGGACGTCGGTTTTTGCGTCCTCGGACGACGCCCCGTATCCTGTCCAAATCTTCTTGCGCCCACGGCGCGTCATGTACGCAACGCACGTGGTCTCGAATCGGTGAATCACTATCGAGAATTTCTCGCCGAGGACTTGTGCATCTTGGACGAGGTCGGCCATGGCTCAGGCTCCCTTGGCAACCGGAACCGTGATGATCGTCTTCATCGTCACCGCGTCGCAAGTGGTCTCGACGCCGAGCGCGGCCATGTGCTCGCACAAGGCCGAGCAGTCCTCGGTGAGGTCCGAGCACCAATCGTCGCGCAGTTGCTCGCGGGTTTCGATGTACGCCTTGCTGGCTCGCCCTTCGACATCGGCCCTGTGATAGACCTTCTGATACGGCGGCTTTCCCACAAGCTCGACGACTCCCGAGATACCCTTGTGGGTCACGGTTTGACCGTTGCACCATTCCAGCGCTTGCTGGAAGCTCACCGTTCTGCGTTCGCTCACCATGCCCGCCATAATGCACCCCGCGAGCCAACGTGCTCGCTTAGTAAATTCGATGGTTTACGAGCGGTAACGCGAACCATGGTACGCGTTTTGCGCGTATGAATCTGCCGAGATGCCGCGAACGCGCTTACCAGTGCGCAAATGTTTTCTCATGTGCGAAGCGCTTGGCCCGGAAAGCGCGAAGTATCGTTCGCTATCGCCTAGTGTTTTCGCGTACTTACACGTGGCACGAGCGGTGCTAGGTGCTCTGGCAAGCGGAACCGAAGAAGGGTTGGATGAAACCATGATGACCGAGACTCAGCGCAAGGCTTACGAGACGTCGAAGAAGCACGCCTACGACTTCATCGCGGACCGGACCGACGGTCCGGTGACGGCCTTCGTGGCGATGTCGCGAGCCGTCGAGCTTGCTCGAACGGGAAAATGCCCAGTCGTCGGGATCGACGATCCGATCGCGAACGCGTTGGTGGAGTTTCTCCCCATCGACGGCGGCGAGACGCTCCTTTCGTCGAGCGAACGCTAGTCGCCCCCGCGTCACAGATTCAGCCCGCCCCGGTTCGCCGTTGGCGGGCTTCGCCACGTGAGAGGTTAGGATTGGTCATGAAACTCGCCTATTGGATCGTCATCATGTGCGCCGGAGATGAACCGTTGGGCGTGGCGGCGAAGGATGCCGCGGACATCCGTGCCCGCTTCGGGGACATCGCCTTGTGCGCCCCGACGACGCGCGCCGCGCTGCTCCGCGCAGGCTGGACGGATGAGACGATCGTGCATCCCGGCGAGGGGTTGACCGATTTGGCTCAAGCCGCCTAGCAGGGAAACCGACGGAAATTCGAATGCAAGCCTTGACCCTTCTCCCTGTTTCTGTTTACGCCTCGGTCGAGTGGCGCTCAACCGAGTGGAAACACGTGGGCCGATTCCGCGGCTCGCGAGAGATTGAGGTCGAGGCCAAGCGCGATGGCAAGCCAGTGTGGCTCCCGCAACGCTACGTCTCGGTTGTCGTGCAGAAGGGCGAGGCGCGATACGTGTTCACCTACCCGATGGGCGCGGTTATTGGCCCGAACGGGCTAGGCCCGGATTCTGCGATGCGTACGCTCGCGATTCACGGGATGCGACTTGACGTGCCAAGATACGAGAAGCTCCCGGCCGACGTCGAAGTTGCGCATGCGCGCTCCCGCCTTCGAGTGAAGGCCATTCTCCGAATGAACCGTGAAGCCTTGTCTCACCTCCCCGTTTCTCGTCCTCGGAAGGTTGCCAAATGAATACGTACGAAGATTGTCCCGACGTCGCGGCTCACGCGGAGCGAGCAAAGGCATACTCCGTGGCTCGCTTCGGCAACCGCGGGTCACTCGGCCGCCGCCAAGCGATTGACCTCGTTCGCCTCGGGTGGGGAGTTGGCCAATTCGCGACCGTGGGTGACATCGAAGTCGCCTTTGACGCCGCGGTCGGGACTGAGGTGCAATTCAGCCACACTGCGACGTTCGCGGTTACCTACAACCGTCCAGTGGGCCACTCCGCGGGCGGTTCGTCTCAGGGTGCTCGCCCGGTTTCCGTGCCAATGTTCACGCGTGATAGCGTCCACGCGTGGGGCGAAACTGCCCTGCTCCGGTTCGCGTGTACCATGACCGAGGCCGACCACTATGGATGATGCAAGCATGTGCCACGGATACGGACGGGACAATTGTCTTCGGCAAACTGGCACACGATGCGATGAGTGCGCTAGCGCCGCAACCGTCGAGTATCCGCGCGTCTCCTTCATCGGAAAGTGCCGCGCCTGCAAGAAGCACAGCCAGTTTACGGCCGAGATCGCGGACAAGACCGCGGCGAGGTATCACGAAGTGACGGGACGCATGTTCGTCGGTCCCAAGCGCTCATGGCGCGTCCTCACCGGCCGAAACGCTGACACCGTCACCCGACTGGAAGGCCCTTGGAATGGCAAGTGGACAATCGGTCTGCCCTGTCACAAGTGCGGCAAAACAATGACCTTCACCGCTGTTGCCGGCGAAGTGACCGAGAAGCCCTGCGGCGCGCGCTGTATGGCGTCCACGGGCCCCTCCTGCGAGTGCGCATGCGGCGGCAAGAACCACGGCGCGTCGCATTGCTAGAACGCCATGAAGCCGCACAGCCTCGATTTGCGAAAGCGACAGTGCCCTGCTCGGGGGTGCATCGGGAATCACTACCGATGCGCGCAGTGCGGTGAGCGTCGCCCCTTGCGCATCCGCAGCAAAACCACGGCGCGACGGTTCGCCCGCGACAACTTCGGAGCGTCATTCGATTTGGACGCAGAATGCGGCATGACGTGCGACAATTGCGGCTCACCGCTCACTGACCGAGGGGCCCATGGCCTCGGGTGCGAACGGTGCGCCGAAGCGGAAGAATCGACCATGAACGGAGAGACGTGACAATGCCCGCGAAGAAAACGAAGACGCTCGCCTCTGTCCTGTTCGACGAAGGATACGTCCTTCGTGACAAGGAACGTGGTGTGACGTTGGGCAATCTCATGCGGACGGACGGAAGGCAAGTCACGGCCGGAGATGTCCGCGCCGCACAGGCCACGGCTGACGCGCACAATGCCACCGGCACTTCGCGCAAGGCGCGAACGCGACGCACCTGAGAGCCTCGCACCCCTCGAATTCTCGGGGTTTTTGTGCGGACAAGACTGGCACCGATGCTGCAAGTGACTCGGAGGATACTGACCATGAACGAACAGAACAGTGCAGTGCAGACCGAGAACATCGCAATCGACCCCGAGTTGGCCCTGGCGTGCGCGCTGGCCAGCGGCGGAGTGAGCCCCGACGAAGCCGCCACGGCGATCAGGGTCATCGCCGCGAAGAAAAACCTCACCGCCAAGGGCAGCGGCGAGGAGTCTTATCGCCGCCGGCTCCCGGCCGGCGAGACGGCATGGGAGTGGATCTCGGACGAGCGACTTCCCCGCGGCCACTTTCTCGCCTCGGAGCGTCGCGCCGAGGTCCGGGGCGACGTCTTCGCGGGCGACTTGCTCGCCTGGTTTTCCCGGCAGATCAAGGGCGGCGCCTCGCAAGGGGAGGCGACGATCGACAGTTTCCAACTCGTGATCGGCAAGCTCGGCGACTGCCGAGCGCGCGTGTCGAAGGCGCTCGATCACACCCGTCGGCGCGACGGGAGATTCGCCGTCACGCTTCCGGATGGGTCCGTGATGGTCGTGACTTCCCCCGCGTGGCGGTGACTCGACCCAAGGGGGCGGCGCCCGGCCGATCTGGGCATGAAACGATAGGAGAGACTGACCATGCACACCGTCACCGTAAAGAGCTTTGGTGCCGCACACCCCTCGAACCGCGCCTTCGAGCCCCCGCCCGACCCGATCGTGGGGTGGTCCTACCTGTGGAGCCACCCAACGCGCCCGAACGACGCGGGCGGCGTCGATCCCGACCTCAGCCGCTGCACACGCGATTTCGAGACGGCCTCGCAGGCTTACCAGTGCGCCGAGCACATCCGGCGCAGTGGCGGAGACGCCACTTTCGCGGACCTCGACTTGATCAAGCGCGTCGCGGCGCGCGCAAAAGATCTGTTTGGCTACGAATTTTTGAGCATCCGCCAGGCGCTCAAGATCGCCTGGAACGACGTCGCCCCCGACGATCTGCGAAGTCTCGCCTACCAAGAAGAACGCCACACTTACCCGATCTGGTGGAGCGCTGGAGTGGCGTGCGGTCTTTACCGCGTCGATGCGGTGAACGAGACTTGGATGGATCGCTGTGATCCGCACGCCGTCAGCGTCGCGCTCGCCACGATCGCCGAGCACGGTCCGACGGAATTCCACCGCTCGTGATCCGCCCCGCGCCGAAGCCCCGCCCCGCACCTCTCACGAGGCCGGGGCTTGCTGCGTGAAGGAGCCACAATGACCATCCGCCGCCTGATTCTCGCACTCACCGCCGCCGCTCTCGGGTGCGCCCCGACGCCCTGCCCCGCGGCTCGCCACGAATCGCTCGGCGCGTTCGCATCGCTCGTCTGCGACGGGCTGTCGTGCGAGTCCAACGCCGATTGCTCCGACCCCGCGAAGCCCGTGTGTCGCGGGGGCTACTGCCAGGCCGAGAAGTAGCATTCGCTCTGACCAACACCGGGCCCCCCCGGCCGCTTTCACACGAAGGAAACCGACATGAAGACACAGGCATTCGATATCGGAAAGACTTACGGTTACGACAACACCGCACTGGACGAGCAGTGGAACAAGGTGAGCGCGCGCAAGTGGCATCGGACATCGCCGATTTCGCACAGACTCTCCGGCCTCGCGCGTGAGTCTCATGGCACAGGCGAGATTCGTGGTTCAGCAAATGGTCTGCGTTCGCGTGTCTGGCGAGCAAAAGGTCGTCACCGAATTGCTCTCTTGGGCAAGAGAACGGGGGTGGACGTTCAGTCAAGACGTGAACCTGTACGTCGGCTACTTCAAGCCAGATGACGCCGGCAAGGTCATTGAATGGCTGTCCGCCAGGGGCGGCGTCGGGGTCAAGGCGTGATATTCCTGTTCTGGCTGCTCATTCGGGCGTTCGCTCGCGTCCGAGAAGAGCAAGAGACCGGCCCACAGTCGTTGCGCTCATCCGCGCTGCGACTGTGGGCATCTTCTTGGAGAAAGAACGGGTGCAATAATGGCCAGGATTGAACAAGTCGTCGCGAAAAGAGACATCTGTTTTCGGTGCGGCCAGTGGACCGAATACGGAACCTCGATGATTGCCCCGTGCGACGGGTCCGACTTTAGCGGCCCGAGGGGACACAGAGACCCGTTGCACAAGTGGCGCACGAGGAAGGCGGTGGGCTCGTGAAACCCTCGGTCATTGTCACCCTTCCGCCGGACCTCGCCGCGATTGCGGGATGCCCTTGCGTCGCCGTTGGCGAGGACGAAGAAGGGCTGTTTCTCCTGACGCGAGAAGGCGAATCCGAGCGCCTGCGGTGCTTCAACGTGCATCAGGAAGGCGTCATTGACACGCTCGCTCGGAAGCAATCGGCGCCGCAGGTGCCGCGTCGCGTGCGCAAGTCGAAGCGAACGCGACAGGATGACAGGGAGCGCGCCCGCGATGGCGCGAGATTCGAGGAGACGTGAGCGACCACGGCGATTACAAGGAACCGAATTCCGGCGATTGGATGCTCGTGATTGAACGCTCCACCGGAGAGATTGTCGCGTGCATGAAGGTCGAAAGCGTCAACGACGGTATCGCGCGCCTCACGGACAATTCTGCATGGGGCGCAGAAACGGGACAACCTGTCACTCGCAAGTGGGCGGACCATTGCCTGTGGCCCATTGACAAGATTGACGACTACGATACCGCTGCGGACATGTTGTCAACTGCCTCGCCTGAGACGTTTGCGGCGGCGTATGCGATGCTGCTCGCGGACAAGTTGACGAGGCAGAGGAAGACGTGACGTACGTCTGGAACCCGCGCACCGGCGAGCTTTGGGCGGACGGGGAGCCCGACGCCTACGTGCCCTGCGGAGAGATGAAGCACAAGAACCTCCCCTACCCAATCCGCTTCGGGCCAAATGGCGCGCCGCTGTTCTGCTGTCTCCGTCCAGACCACAAGGGATTTCCCCATCGTGACGGCTTCGGCAAGACGTGGACGCATCCAACGACTTACGTACGTGTCCAACCTACTTGACTCACGCGGACGGCTCGCGTAGAAGTTGAGACGCCACAACCGGCAAGGAACCAAGGAACCCAACATGAACGACATCGGTCTCAAGTTCGAATTCAACGGGAAGAAGTACACGTCCGAGGCGAAGGGGTGGGTCAAGCTCCCCGACGGAACGCAGCTCAAGGTCACGGCGACCGACACCGACGGCAACGCGACCGTCGAGAAGAACGGCAAGAAGAATGTCGCGGACGCCGACGTCGCGACGGCGACCGAAGTCGTGACGCCGGAGCCAGAGGTCAAGACGGAGCCAGAGGTCAAACCCGAGGACGTCAAGCCGGCGGAACCGATGCTCGCGGACCTCAAGGCCCGATGGGAAGCGGCGTCCGCGGCAATCAAGACGGCGCGAGACGAGCAGGATGCGACCGAGCCTCTCATCGCGGCGGCGCTCGTGAAGGCGGGCGAGGGCAAGAAAGAGAAGCCCTCGGTCAGGCTCGGCGGCGACTACTACAAGGCCCAGCGCTCCAAGAGCGGCACCACGCCCCCGAAACTGATCAAGCTCGGGGCCACGGGCGAAGTCCTGTGAAACTGGCTTCGCACCAACGCGAAGCGCCTACCTGAAAAAGCGCGAAAGCATCTTCGCGCTTCCCTCTCCAAAACAGCCATAAGTACGCGAAACTGCTAGCGCTGAGCGCTTGGCACCGTTCGTGTATTATCGGCTGGCATGACTCACGCGGAGTGGAAAAAGGCGCTGATGTATGAGGCGAGGCAGCTCGGGCACGCGGAAGCCAGAACCAAGGCCAAGGAAGGGGCCGCGCAAGCCCTCGTTCAAGAGAACAAGCTCGTTATCGGGGGCACCATTAGCGGCGTGCGGGTGGGGGATCAAAAGGCACGCTGGTACAGGCTCGCCAACCCGGACCTAGCCGAAAGTGTGCGAGTCGAAGCGGAGAAGCATCCTGCCGGGATTCGCTGATCCCGCGCCCACCGAGAAAGTCCAGTCTCGCAAGTTCCGCTCCGCACCCTTCGGGCCGGAGCTTGCGGCGTTGGAAACCCTAGGCAGGCGCCTAGAGAAAGCGCAGGCGCGCGTGGACATCTTTCAGACGCTCGGGCACATTGGCAAACTGTTTCAGGACTACGCGTATCCGTTCGAGGACGGATGCGCGAAAAACATTGTTTATGAGTCGCACAAGCGCGGCAAGAATTGGGTCGCCACGGTCCAGCCGAACCGAGCCGCGCCTGGCGGGCTTGACCGACTATTCTGGGCTCACGGCTCCGGGCCCTGGTACAAGGCGCCTGCGACATTCTACCGCGGCGACGTGGTAGAGATGGGCGGCGACTACTACTCGGCGCGGGGCAACGTCTCCCGCGACCGTCGATACGTGCTCGTGGTTCGTGTCGGCGAACGATTCTTCGTCGGCGTCAACATCGGCGAAACGGCTCCGTCGAAGTCGTCGGTGGAACACGAACGGGCGAGACACGTCCCTCCTGTCAATTTCTACTCGGTGAACGTCAAAGTCGGACGTGGAAAGACCGAATACAATGCCATCGTGCGAAGCCATGGCACGATGGCCGACATTCAAGCCGCCGCGGTTGCCTCGGGTCGACGCCCGCAAGGCATGGAATATCTTGGCTCCGACATCGGCCCGGACGCGAAGGCCAGCGTTCGCGGACTGTCTGTTTCTGCGGAAGTCAGGGACGGCAAATGGCACGCGACAGGAGAGGATTCGAGCCGATGAAACGCATTGAGAACGCACAGGAAGCGCTTGCGGCGGCGAACCAAGCGCTGGACATCATCAAGGCGATTCAGGCGGCCAAGATTCGCGGCATCGTTGCCGACGAAGCGATTGACGTGAGCCTCGCGTCGGCTCGCTCCGACCTCGAATTCGTCTCTCGAAAACTGGAATCCGAGGCCGGGTTTCGCATCGTGGAGAAGAGCAAGTGAACCCTTACGTCAACATGACAACCGAGCAGATTCAGGACCACTTCGCGTCGACCATCGTCGCCACCGATGACGACGTCAGCCACGCGCTTTCCAGGCTCGCGAGTATCGCGCGCGAAGAAGGGTGCGCCATCCTCGCCGTCCTTCTGGACACGCTCGCGGACGAGCCGCCGGAGATTGCCGCGATGCGGCTCCCGGCTCTCCGCGACCTCGTGGCTCAGGCGCCGCTCGCCACTATCCCGGCGGTGATTGCCGTGCTCGAATCGGTGGACACCGATTTCGCAATGCCAGTGGTCCTGAAGGGAGCCGCAGCATGAACGCGGTTCGTGAGCAATTCGTCGCTGAATACACATCGGCAGAGTACCGCTACATTGCCGCGGTCGCCCTGCGAAAGGCGGCCGAGACGATGAACGCGGACGGGGGACTCGCGCGCATGGTCCGCGTGACTCGCGTCAATGAAGCCGACGCGAACGCCGAATTGACCATCGCCCGCAAGACGTGCGAGGACAACGACATTCCAGTCAATCCGAGCCCAATTCTCTCGCTGTTGTAAGGAGTCGTATGCCTTCCGTTCTTGACCTCGCCGCCCGTCTCTCCGATGCCATGAAAGACACGGAGTTTCGTCACCATCCTTCGCGCATCGCGATGCAAAACGACGTCGGGGAGCTTCTGCGTGTGCGTTGGAGTTTGATGTGCAGTCCGCTCAATGACGTCGCCACGGAACATGCGTTCGTGGCCGCGACGAGACTGTGTCGAAAACTGCACCTCTTTACCAAGGCGGACACGGGCACGACGCGCCGTGTGGTTCGTCCGGGCGCCACGTCCGAGCGGCGCATGCGTCAGGCAATCTTGGACGCCTATGCGCGGGATGGTCTCCCGGGGGCCAGAAGGACCGCCGAACGGCTCCACGGACCCAACGGATACCTTCAGGTAATGGTCGACGCCATAAGGCGCACGCCTTTCCGAAAGGAAGACGCAACATGAAAAAGATGCCTTGTCTGTTTCGGCGCACGTTTCACGGACACGACAGTGCGACCTTGCTCCGCGAAGTGACTCCCGGATGCGAGTGGGTTCTTGCCGGCGAAGGCATTGCCTCGCGCAAGTGGGATGGCACCGCTTGCATGGTGAAGGACGGCGTCTTGTACAAGCGATACGACCGGGATTATCCGGCTCACTCATCTACCCCTATTCCCCCACGTGGGCCTACACTGCCAGTAGCCTCCCGTCATTCGCCCGGGATTGGCGTCGCCTCTCCGGCGTGAATTGACAATCCCGCCACGGCGCGCGCAGCATCCCCCGGTCATTCGCAAGCGATGGCCGGCCATTCCCAAGAATCCCCGCCGCGAATCGTCCCGCCAATCCCATCAGGACAATCTCACGATTCGGCGGCGTCCAAGAGAGCCATTCTGAATCCAAGGCATCGGTTGCTAACCGATCGAAACCGCTTGGTTTTACAGAATCGACCCCGCGCGGATCGTTTTCCCTTTGACCGACATCCATCGGCCCCGTATTTACTGCATTCCAAGAACCGTCGCAGAACGGTCCGGCTCGCTCCACAAGAGCGAGCCCCCCAAGACGAGGTAGCTCTCGTCTTGGGGGGCTACCGCCGGTTCCGTTCGCGGCAGGTTACTCGATGTGGCTGATGGGCAAGCCTACTCATCGAGCACGGCAGAGGTGTATTTACCCTGTCGGCCGGCGAGAGGCCAGTACTTTCTAGCCCCATCGAGCGCGTTTCCTCATTTTTTCAAGAGGTTCCCGATGGGCATCCCATTGTCTGAGCTTGCAACCGCTGTAGTTGCGGGCACTATCACCGATATCCTTTTTCCGGCCGGTATCAGAAGGCTCCGGCGCTTCTTGCGAAGCGAACGGGCTCGACGGTTTCGCCGGAGAGCGCTGGACATTGCACGGCAGATAGGCCGTCGGTTGTCCGCCCTGCTGTAAAGGGCCGGTAAGACTCTCGGGGGGGGGCTCCGGCTACTCGTTTCCGCCGGCAATTCGATCCTTTCCATCCATTGTGTCCTGTGCGATATTCCCTCATTGAGACCCCATGTCCGCCGACCTGTCTTTCTTTCAGTTGACGGCGCAATACCCCGACGAAGCGAGCGCGGAGCGGTACTTTGAGCGGTTGCGCTGGCCCAACGGCGTGCAGTGCCCTCGCTGTCAATCTCGGGACGTTCTACGTGGAACGCAGCCGAAGCGAAACCGGCAACTGTGGCATTGCCACGGCTGCCGCAAACAATTCTCCGTGACGAGCGGAACCGTTATGGCGGACACGCAGCTTCCGCTACGCAAATGGCTATTCGCCTTTCATATCATCGGCGCGAGCAAGAAAGGCGTTTCGGCGCTGCAACTGTCGCGGATGATCGGCGTCAAGTACCAAACGGCTTGGCACCTCTGCCATCGTATCCGCGCCACGATGACGAAGAATGACCAAATTTTTTCTGGAATCGTTGAGACGGACGAGATGTACGTCGGGGGCGTTCGCAGGGGACGCGGCAAGGGCTACACTGGCAACAAGGCCAGCGTTGCCACAATCATTCAGCGCAATCGGGATGACCGGCACGATTCGCAAGCGCAGACGACTGCTTTCCCGCACGAAAAGGTCGACGGCCGGACCCTTGGACCGAACCTGCAAAAGCACACGTTGCCAGACAATACGGTCCTAATGACGGACGATTCGCCCGTCTACAATCGAATCGGAGAGCGGTTCAGCGACCATCACACCGTCAATCACAAGTCGAAGGAATATGTCCGAGAGGACATGGATGGTCACCTCGCAACTACCAACACAGCAGAAGGCTACTTCGCCAATCTGCGGCGGAAGATTGACGGCACGCATCATCACGTCTCAAAGAAGCACCTACAGAAATACCTCGAAGAACAGGACCACGGTTACAATCACAGGACCAAGACAGCCGTGGAGCGAACCGAGGCTGCGATATCCGCCATCGAGGGAAAGCGGCTCTATCTACACAAGCCGGCTGGCGGCAGTGGCGAATCGCTGTTCGACGGCAAACGCAATGAACTACGCCGCAAGCCGAAGCGGCCAGTCAAGAAAACCAAGAGCACGAGAGCCGCGCCCGCGGTTCATGCGGCTCCGATAGCCACGCCGGCACCGCGTCGCACCGCAGCTCAAGCGCCCGCGAATCCCGCGCCGGCACCTGTCGTGCCCCGTACTCCGGCGCCGCCGACGTCGATTATGTGGGGCCGCGAATTGCCACGCGTGCCACCAAAGAAGCCCGCCGGCAAATAGCCTGTTTGACTATCGATTAGTATTGCGCTAAGGCCCGCAATGAGTAAGGGTTATGGCTAGCAGGACTGCCCCGGCACCGGGCAATCACGCGCCGTACGCGGGCACCTGTGCCCGCTGGAAATGATCCGGATTCCCATTGTCTCGGCCCACATTGACCGTTTTCGTGACAAGATAACGGTCACCCTGCCAGGCCCGAAAGGCAAGACCGTGAGGCTGTTGCGGAACGAGCGACCGTGGATGCACAATGGGGTGTGCATTGGACGATCAAGCCCACGATTCAAGACAAGATTTGGTCTATGGTTCCACGAGCTTTTGCTCAAGTGCTTTTCTGAATTCTAGTATCGTCTTTGGGTTCTCAGGATCAAAGTCATACAAGGGAACGTCGAATCCAATCTCCCACTTGTTGTCCCCGAGTGTTTTGCGTCTAATGGATACGCAGAATTGCCCTCTCATGACGACTCCGACGTAAACAACGACTTTCGCTGACGCCTCGTCCTTGTATGGGTATCCGCTTGCGTCAAGGGTGACACTTGGTTTGTAATCCTTGGGCCATCCCGCCTTGGTAAGAGCCAGTCTGACAACCGCGTTCAATACGGTTGATGCCGACGTGGACGGGTTTGACGGATGGTTGTATGTCGACCTGTCTTTCAAAGTGTCATACAGCGTTGCCTTTCTTGACCTGAGCGCGTTGGACGTCTTTTTCTTGGGTACCTTCGGGGGCGGCTTGGCGAAAGACATGTGGTGTGTGAATTCAGCACAGCGTCTTTCGGCCCCGCGAGTCAATCCAATCCATATGTTCTCCCGCGTCGCCTGTTCACCTACGGATCATCCGTCCCGGTGACATCCGGTCAAGATTGACACTCGCAGCGTTCTAGGCGTTGCCGGTTCCTGCCATTCGCGCCGGTCGGCGCCGCGCGGCAATTCGCGGGAATCGCTCGCGTCGCAGGGTGGATTTGCGCCGCACCATTCCCCTTGCCGGTGACGCGTGTTCCATTTGGCAAACGAACGAGCCCGAACGTCGTGCAACCGGCGTCCGGGCCCTGAGCCGCAACCCCGAAGAGACGGAGTTACGACCTATGCCCACGATTATCCATCACGCCGTCATTGTCCATCACGAACCGAAAGGGGGCGACCATGCGTAAGCCGCCCCCTGTCGACCCGAGCAACCCCGCGGCGCTCGCAACGTGGCTGTCCTCCGTGCGAGGGACAGTCGAGGTTGTGAAAGCCTTCCTTCTGGACGCGACTTTGCCGCACAAGGAGCGCGTTCACGCCCGGAAGTACCTGCGTCGCCTTGGGCTGCGCCGGCTCCACGACTTGGAGTCTCAACTGGCCGCAATCGACCCAACGCCGCCCGCTGAGACTGGCCCGTTGCCAGCGGAGAATCAGGAAGCGTAGGATTGCCGGTACGGGCGTGGTCTGCTAGGCTCAGACTGGAACGTTGGAACTAGGCAGACCACGCCCCGAATCCGACCTCGGTGAGTGAGCCGGATAATTCCGGATACGACGCCAAGCGCGGGAAGACGCCGCCGCCCGGGGCAATCCCCTGTGGTGACCCCGACTCGGTCACGGGACATCATCCGCATTGGCTCATGGTCGACCCGGGCAAGCCAGAGGACAAGTGGCATGCTGCCGCGTGGGATGAGTGGCTCCGCGCGCTGGATGGCCTCACCTACGGGACCGTCGAACCGAGAGACGGCACTTACGAGCTTGTCGGCCCCCACTTCAACGGTAATCCCGAAGGTATCGCCGCCGACCGCTTCGTCCGCCATGGCCTCGACATTGCTGAAGTTGACCGCTCTTTTGATGGGATTCGCGACTACCTCGCCGTCCACGCCATCGAAGGCATCGTGTTCGCGCATCCGGACGGTCGGATGTGCAAGATTCGCAGGAACGACTACGGCTTCCCATGGGGCGCGAAAGGTGGAAAGAAGTGAGCACAGAATACATATACGTGAAGGACCTTCCGGAGCCGCTGCGTGCCGGCAGAATGGCCAAGCTGCGTGAGGCCATCGAACACAAGAAGGCGATTGCGCCGAGTCACGGATACACTCGGTGCTTCGTCTACCAAGGCGACGACGGCGACATTCAGTACGTGACCGCCGATGCCACGTGGAACGACGTCGCCAATGGCGCCCCTGGCATTCGGGAGGTTTACGACCTCACCAAGGACTTGGGGCCGCAGTTTGCCGAGCGACGAGCCCTGCACTGGTAACCCAGGTTCGCAGTAGCGAAGCATTCTGCCGAGTAAGGCGCTTCGCTTTCGTGTGCAACTACTCGGAATCATTGTAGCGAATCGCTGGCACGCGCAGTGCTAACCGATGCTGAAACAGGAGAATCGGAACCATGTCGAAGGAATTCAAGAGCCCGGCGGACGCACTGAAGGCGCAAGGCGTGGACGCGAAGCGAGGCGCCGGGTCGACCGCCGTGGACGTTCACGACACGTGGACGCCGCCGTCCGGCGACCCGCTTTGGCACCCTCGTCAGGATGACCCCCTCAGTGGGGACATGCTGTATGACATCGCCAAATTCGGCGTCCGCAAGCCGATTCTGCTTGCCCGCATGGGCGTGCAGAAGGACGGCAAGATGCGCTTGGCGCTCGTGTACGGGTGCCAGCGAAAAAACCACCTCATCGAGGCCGTGCGCCGGATGAAGGCTGGCGAGCCGTTCCGCGTGTTCGCGAATGGCAATGCCACGGGCGAAACCGAGGTCATCCCGTGGGTGGACGGGAAGCAGTACATCCCCGTTCTCTTTCACCCGAACAACGACATCAAGTCGATTCTTCTCGCGCGAGCCGAAGAGGACAGTGACCCGCACAAGCGAGCCCATGCGCCAAGCATCTTGGCCGTGTCCGTGGCGCAGCTTCGCGCGGTCCACGCGACGGACGCGGAAATCATCGCCGCTCATGCAACCCGCGGCGTCGACGCGGGGGTGCTCGCGGCCATGGAACGATGGGGCGAATTGTCCAACGAGGCCAAGCGTCGCTTCGATGACGGGGCTCCGATTGGCCTCCTGCCGTCAATCGTGGACCTTCCGCGCGAAGAGCAGATTGCGGCGCTCGAAAAGTACGTGGCCGGCGGCATCACAACGAAGATGGGCGTCTCTCGCGTCAAGAACCGCGAAGAGCGCGCCGCCCGCGGCGACCTTGTGGAAGGGATTCGACGTCCAGTCCTGAAGCGCATCCTGGCCGCCGTGAGGCCAACCGAGGCCGACGTGGAGACGGCTCGGGATGCCTTCGAGTCGAGCCGCAGCAAGGCAATCGTCGATGCGTACGACACCATCGCGGCTCACTTCTTCGACCTCGGGGGGCGAGTCATGTCCGGCGACATGGGGGCTCTCGATGAGATCCCCTGCGATGACCTCAAAAGGCGTATCAAGGCGGCCCTCAAGAAAGAGGGCAAGGTACCCGGGGCGACGGGCAAGGGGAAGAAGAGGTGAGTCGACCGAAGTCGTCTTTCTGGACGTGTCCGAAGTGTGGTCGGACGTTCCGAGGTCACAGCGCGTATCATCTCAAGTCCTGCAAGGGCCCCAACGGTGGCAAGGGGAAGGGCAAGTGAGTCGTGGACGTCCTAGGCTGCGAACGCGCGACGAGATAGCGGCAGCGCTCCTCGCGAGCAACGGCAACGTTGCGCTCGTCGCCAAGTCGCTTGGCTATCGCAGTCAAGACGCCGTGCGAAACGTGGCCAAGCAACTCGGGTTGTCGCCGATTCGATTGGGTCGGCCGGTGTCCGTCGACTTGACCCCGCGCGAGACTGAGGCCGTTGACCTGATGGCCGAGATTGGCAATCAGCACAAGGTCGCATCGCTGATGCAGGTCAGTCATCAGCGCGTGTCGCAGCTTTTGGCCCGCGCTCGGGCACGCGTAGGCGTACATGCGGGCAAAGAAACGGAGAGCGGAGAATGAGCGGTCTTTCGGCTTCGGCGTGGTTTACGGCATCTGCGCCACGAAGGACGATGCGGTCAAGCTGATTGAGGCGGCGACCAAGGCACTGGCGGGCGGCGTTGGCTTCGTCCGTGACGACAAGGTTGGGATGTTCTGAAGGACGTGAATCATGCGACTGATTACCATGAGCCAATTCGTCGACTACGTGCTCACCTCGGGAACGTCTCGACTGACGGCGGTTGAGCGAATCCTGCAAGGTGTCGACGACAAGAGCCCAGACTTCTACGCGCCCGTCCGCAAGACCATCGTGGACATGCACACGAAGGGGGACGACGATGCCGTCCTTGACAGTCTCCTCGCTTCTCTCGTGGACTCGCGAGAGCGAATCATCTTTCCGAAGGTGGTCAACGGATACAAGAAGTTCCTGCGACAGGGCGAGATGACCTGGTTCGAACCGCCGATGCGAGACTACCCGCTCGGGTCCCTTACTCTCCGAGCGGCCCCCGAACTAGGGCTGACGATTGCCGGTCGACCTCACGTCATCAAGCTCTACTTCCGCGGTGAGCCGATTGACCCGCAGCGAATCGTTATCGTCAATCAGGTTCTCGCCAGCGCGTTCTGCGCGGCGTGGCCGGGCGTCGTATTCTCGACGCTTGACGTGCGCCGAGCGCGGCTCTACCCGTACAAGCCGAATAGCAAGGTCTGGACGCTACTGCGAGCCGAGTCCTTGTCTATCTCGCATCTTCTGGAAGGTTTGGCGTCATGAATACCGTTCCTTCGCCTTCGCCGGCTGACATGGCCGAATCGTTCTGTCGGCGGAAAACCCTTGGGCAAGGATTCCAAGAGGGATTCCAGGCCGGTGTCGTCGCAGAACGGTCGCGGTCAGGGCCTCAGTGGGTGCCCATCAACGAAAGCACGTGGGTCACGACCTCGAAGGGTCGCTACTTCAGGGCTTGGCAAAGGCCCCGCGACAGCGGCCCAGATGGTGGCCTGTTCATCGTGACGGAGACAGGCAGCGACGGAGCGGCGATTTGCCGAATTGCCGAAGATGTGCGCTCCTGGAAGGCGGTGAACGACGTAGTTGTCAAGGCGGCAAAGTGATTGTCTCCACGCATCGCCTGTTCGTTGTCAGGCGCACGTGGACCGGCGTCATTCAGTGGCGCATGACGCGGGTTGCGCGAGTCATGCTTTCCGAGGCCGACGACGACGGCATTGCTCCGTCCTACGCCGCGATTGCCACGCTCTTCAACGCCGTACGTGACGTGGTTTGGCGAATCATGCCGGACTGGCGAGGGATGCCGCTGTCTCACAGCGCTCCGTGCGCAAAGTGGCGCACCATCGTTCCGGTGGTGACGCCACTGCGAAAAGACATTCGCATTGCGAATTCCGTGCCAGCGTGTGACGGTAACCTGTCCGTCCCCCGGCCGTCCGCCGGTCGGCCGGGAGGGAAACCTTCCCCTGGCCCCACAAATAATCATCCTTCCCCGTCGGTTTCCGCTGCTGTTGATCGGACGCTAGGCGAGGGTTTGGGCCGCGAAGCAAGCGCCTAATTTTTGACACATTCCCAAGGGAGAGATGAATCATGCGATGGGGTTTCCTTCTTTTTGTCACCATCTCGGCAGGCTGTCTGCCCGAGTCCGCTCAGTCCGAATCATCCGCCGGGGGCTCCGGGGGCGCGTCTCAGTCGGGCGGCTGTGAGCCGATGCCGGGGGGTTGCGTCGCCAATCCTCCCACGCCCGCGCCGCCGTGCGCGATGGCTTACCCCGACCTGAGCACGAGGCCGTGGGTCTGCGATGACGGCGCGACCCTGGACGAATGCATGCCGACGAAAGTCGTCGTCGCCTGTCCCGGCGAGCCCGACAAGTCGCTTTGGTGTTGCCCATGAGGTACGTCGCTCGCGGCACCAAAGCGCGCGTTGACCCCAAGTTTGCCAAGCGCAATCCCGTGCTCGGGAATCAGCGTGGACGGCTCGCAACCCGGGGCATCGCGTGCGATGTCTGGATGTTCTGCCAAAAGGCCATCGGACATCACGGGGAATGCCAGCCGCCGCACGAGACAATGTCCGTGATGGGCGTGTATCCAGAATGTCGACTCGCGGATGTAGGTGCACAATGATACCCATTGAAGCGCTGCGAGCCGTCAAGCGCATCACGGTGTGCCGATATCCGAGATGGCTTACAATTCGCCGGAGCACAAGGACCTTAAGCCGGCTCCCGGTTACCTGTTCTGCGACTTCTCCCCATGGGCACCTCGGGAAGAGAAGGCGCGAGCAGACGCCTTCTCGCGATGGGCCAGTGTCGGCACAATCGTGCTGGACCATCACGAGAAGGACATCACAGACGCGTTCGGTACACTCGGCGTCTTTGGGGAGAACGCCGAGTGCGAAAGCGGGGCATGGCTGGCGCTTCGCGAAGTGCTGAATGGGAATCCCGACATACCCAGCATGTACAGTTTCACGCCTGCCCACAACCTTGCGCGACTCGCAGCGATTCGCGACACGTGGAAACCTGACTCCCCGGATTGGGGAAAGGCATGTGAGGTGTCCGCCGCACTGTGCCTTCCGCCAATGCGACGGTTGCTCAGGATGACGCCCGGCCAATTCTTGGACTTTGCCGGACAAGTCGGCCCGATGCTGATTGAGTCCAAGATGGTCGCCGTCCGCAACGCTGCCGAGAGCGCCGTCTTGTATACATTGGACGGCATTCGATTCGCGACTATCCCAAGTTGCGGACTGACATCCGACGTGTCCGACCTCATGAAAGATCATGTCGACATGGTGGTGGGGTTCGAATACGTCCACGAGGACGACGGGGACATGGTCAGTCTGCAACTGTCTCTCCGGTCACGTGGCAGGGTCAACGTGACGGAGATTGCGAAGGCGCACGGGGGCGGCGGCCACAAGAACGGCCAATCCGCGGGCTGCAAACTCGATGTCATTCGAGGCGGTCACCTGATATCCGACGCCGCGCCGTACAGAGCCATTGTCGACGCGTTGCGCGTTGCACAGATATGGCGACATCTGGTACCATCCGCGGGATGACGTACAAGCAAGCTCGCCAGGCCATTTTTGACGTTCTTCGCTCCCGCGGCTGGACGCTGAAAACGGACCTCAAGACGCCGTATGCAACATCGCCGAGCGGCTACTTTCGCCTGTGGTTCAAGCCGCAAGCCGTCTACTACACGGACGGCGGCCGGCACGTCTCCAGCGATGCCCGGACCATCTCTTACGAGCTTGACATTCGCAAGGTGGACCCCTCGAAGTTCATCGAATGGGTGTATCGCAACTTCAACCCATGACCTCTTGTTCGTCCGAGCCGACGTCGCGATACGCCTCTTGGATGTCGTCGGCAAGCTCCAAAAGCCGCTCGTACAGCAACGGGTTGCGCCTTGATGCATCTGGCGCGAGCGCTCGGAGCGTGGACGCAGTTTCTTGGGCAAGCTGATACGCTTTGATGTCGGCGGACAATGCTGCCATGACCGGAATTACCTTTTCGCTTGACCGCCGCCGCGAACGGCGCTCAAGATAGACGAACGCCCGGCGACTTTCCACGGCTGCCGGGCGTTCGAGGATGACCTAATGCGAGAAGTAACCGAAAAAGTCGCGGCGCGCAAGCCAAAGTATCACGGGCGCATCAAGTGCGTAGCGTGTCGCCGCTGGATGCGACCCGAACCTGACGCCAACACGCCGCTGAAACGGCGACAGTCGCCGGTTGCGTCACATTGTGTGGAGTGCCCCATCGGCCTCATTCTAGAGTCGACTCGATCTGATGAGGGCGCGGACGCAAGACGCGACTTTGACAACTTCGACGTCAACGAGGAGCTTTGCCGCGCTCGCCGCGCCTTGCACGAGATTGACCGAGGAGAATACGCCGAACGGTCACCGGACGCGCTGCGGGCATTCGCCGCCGAATGCTTCGCCAACATTGACGAATGGCTCCGGGATTATTTACAATGCTCATCCAGCCCGGATTCCGGGCGTAGACGGGATGGTTTCAGGATGCTAGTGCGTGGCGTGCCGGATGGCGGGCTATTCCCGGCGGATTGGCGGGAGTCTACGCTTCAGACGGGGCAGTCTCGGACGGAGCCGGCGTGTCGCCTTGTGGCGGCGTTGGGTCGATTGCGGCCAGTTGAGACTCCAAGTCGTGGAGCCGGCG
>JACCDK010325221.1_pt1 | contig 90203 bp, 81 predicted proteins | sample 7445871 | NCBI WGS metagenome assembly JACCDK01 (sample SAMN15323436, study PRJNA562643) | freshwater metagenome | isolation source: river surface water | place: USA:Blue River Watershed | collected 2017-08-15 | reverse complement strand
AGCATTGCTGGCCAAATCACCGCGTGAAAACGAAGGATGTCTTTGCCAACGGTTTGAACCGTTGCTGGCCAAAGTGACTCAAACTTTGCCTTTGCCTCTGCAGAGTCTTCGCCAAAGCCGATAGCGGTGATGTAGTTGAGCAGTGCGTCAAACCACACATAGGTGATGTGGCTGTTGTCCCACGGGATATCGATGCCCCAGTCGAACTTCTCTTTAGATCTTGAAATTGAAAGGTCAGTTAGGCCGCGGCGAACAAAGGCAACCACTTCGTTGCGAGCCGATTCAGGCTGAATAAATTTTGGATTAGCCGCATAGAAATCAAGCAGCGGCTGGGTGTAGTCGCTCAGCTTGAAGAAGTAGTTTGTCTCGGCAAGACGCTCAACCGGCTTTGAGTGAATCACACAGACTGATTGGCCAGCAAAATCGCCAGCACCCTCGATTAGGTCAGCTTCGGTCTTGTATTCCTCACAACCAACGCAATAGTTGCCTTCAAATTCACCGCGATAAATGAAACCGGTGTCATAAAGCTTCTGCAGGAAAACCTGAACGTTTTTTTCGTGGCGAGGTTCGGTGGTGCGAATGAAATCCTGGTTTTGAATGTCGATTGTTTCAAGCAGTGGCAACCAAGCTTCTTCGACCAATTTGTCAGCCCAGGCCTGAGCAGTGGTGTTGTTTGCGGCTGCGGTGCGAAGGATCTTCTCGCCGTGCTCATCGGTGCCAGTGAGCAAAAAAGAGTGCTCGCCACGCTGACGGTGCCAGCGGGCCAAAACGTCAGCGGCAACCTCGGTGTAAGCGTGCCCAATGTGCGGTGCATCGTTCACATAAAAAATCGGGGTCGTCACATAAAACGACTTATTTGGCTGAGCAGACATGGTCTCTATCTTAACCTTCTATGCCGCCTGCCGTGCCTGCAATGACTAGTCTTTGCGACTATCCAAGACCAATTGATAAAGCTCGCTCTTGCCGACTCCGTGGGCTTCGGCAACCTGGGCTACGGCTGGCTTTAGCTTTTGCCCAGAGTCAACTAACTTTTGCACCAGCTCAACCACATCAGCCGCTTCTACCGCCCTGGCTTCAACGCCGGCAACAACCAAAACCATTTCGCCTTTAGGTTCTGTTTTTGCCCATTCAATCAGGCTGGCCATAGTTCCGCGCTCGGTGTGCTCGAACTTTTTAGTTAGCTCACGAGAAACCGTCGCGCGATGTTCGGCTCCAAACACTTCGGCGGCATCCTGCAGGCTCTCGAGAATTCGATGCGGCGATTCAAAGAAAACCATGGTGCGCTGTTCGGCCTGCAGCGATCTGAACATTTTCAGGCGTTCAGTGCGCTTTCGGGGCAAAAAGCCTTCGAAACTAAAGCGGTCGGTTGGCAATCCGGATACCGCCAGTGCAGCTAAAACCGCAGATGGCCCAGGAATCACGGTCACATCAATTCCAGTATCAACAGCAGCTCGCACCAGCGCGAATCCCGGGTCACTCACTGTTGGCATTCCAGCGTCGCTGACCACAACAACGTCGTCAGATTCGGCGATTTCTAAAATCTGCTGGATGCGCTCGTGCTCGTTGTGCTCGTGCAGGCTGAACAACTTGGCGTGCAGCTTGATTTGCAGCATCGAAGCTAGCTTTAGCAGGCTTCGAGTGTCTTCGGCGGCTATGTAATTTGCCGACGCCAAGACCTCTCGCAGACGAGCCGAAGCATCTCCGAGGTTTCCAATGGGGGTGGCAGCCAGAATGAGCACACCCAATTGTCTAGCATTGTCGGGTGATTGAAAAGCTAAACAGCTGGTTCGGCAACGCTGCCTTGAATCGAAAAATCAATCTGTTCGCGAGTTGGGCAATCGTCGCTCTAGCTGCAATGCTTCGCCTAATTGGCTTGAATTATCCGGGCAAATTAGTTTTTGATGAGACCTACTACGTAAAAGACGCCTACACGCTTTGGCAAACCGGCAGCGAAAAAGCTTGGCCAAACAACCCAAACCCGGCTTTTGAATCTGGGCTTGTCGACACTTTCTTAGAAAATCCGAGTTTTGTAGTTCACCCGCCTCTAGGCAAGTGGATTATCGGTTTTGGAATGTGGCTGTTTGGGGCCGAGAACCCGTTCTCTTGGCGAATTGGCGTTGCCGTTATCGGAATCGCAACCGTGGCTCTGCTGATCGCAGTTGCCAAGCTGGTGTTTGGCTCACATACCTGGGCAAACATAGCCGGTTTACTGATGGCAATCGAGGGCGGTGCCATTGTTATGTCTCGCACAGGGCTGCTAGATGCAATTCTCGGATTCTTTGCCCTTGCTGCTTTCTATGCAATGGTTCGAGACCAGCGGAGTCGAAACCTGCAGACTGTGACTTTCAACCGCCCTTGGCTTTTGCTTATGGCCTTATGTCTCGGTGCAGCGACGGCAGTGAAGTGGTCAGGCCTCTACTTCGTGGCAGCTTTTGGCCTATACGTGGTTATCTCTGAGGCTCTAGAACGACGAAAAATCGGTCAAGAAAACTGGATCAGAAAAGGCATTGTCGCCCAAGGAGTCCGTAGCTCTCTGATAGTTATTCCGATCTCGGCTGCTGTCTATGTAGCTAGCTGGTTTGGTTGGTTCGCTACCAAAGGTGGCTACGACAGAAACTGGGCTGAACTTGCCGAGAATCGCTGGACCGGTTTCTGGTCATGGGTGCCAACCGAAGTGCAATCGTGGGTTCACTATCACCAAGAGATTCTCGGATTCCACGTAAATCTCAAGACACCACACAGCTATCAGTCGAACCCGCTGACCTGGTTATTCAACGCTAGGCCAACCAGTTTCTACTACGAAGGCCTGGCCAACGGTGAATCTGGTTGCCTCGACCCTTCAGGCTGCTCGAGTGCAATTACCGCACTGGCGCATCCGTTGATTTGGCTAGCCGCTACTGCAGCTATCTTCGTGTTGATTTTTCTCTTCATCAGAAACCGCGATCGAGTTGCTGGGCTTATTTTGATCGGCATGGCGGGTGGCTATCTGCCTTGGCTGGCAATCATGGGCAGAACGGTGTTTCAGTTCTATGCCGTAGCTTTCACTCCGTGGCTTATTTTGGCGCTCGCCTACACCCTGCGCAGATATTTAGAATCAGCTGAACCCGAAAAGCGAACCAGGCAAACCTGGATCGTTGTCGCGTTCTTGCTCACCTCAGTTGCGATCGCGATTTATTTCTTGCCGGTATGGTTCGGAACCTGGATTCCGTATTGGTTCTGGCATGCGCACATGTGGCTACCGAGCTGGATTTAGGCTTATCGCATTATGAGTTTCTTTGCTGTCACATATCACTACATCGATGCGCCAGACATGCTGGCTGCCATTCGCCCAACCCACCGTGAATGGCTTCAAGTTCAGCTTGACGCCGGCCTTCTAAAGGCGAGCGGGCCGATGGTTGACTTTGCCGGTGCGTTACTAATTTTTGAAATTGAGGCTTTAGAACAGTTGGCCGAACTGCTCGACAATGACCCATTCGACATTGCCGGATTGATCGATGAACGAGTAATTCAAGAGTGGAATCCAGTCTTCGGACCTTGGGCTAAATAAGGAGCCATCATGCAGTTTGCCACCCTCAATAACGGACATGAGATCCCGGTCTTGGGATTTGGAACCTACAAAGTTCAGCAAGACATTGCGCAAGATTTAGTGACCATGGCGCTAGATGCTGGCTATCGAAGAATTGATACCGCTGCGCTTTATGACAACGAGGCTGAGATCGGCGCTGCGATTCGCAAAAGCAAACTCGAGCGCGAAGAAATTTATGTGACCACCAAAATTTGGAACGATCGTCAGGGTTATGACAACGCTCTTGAAGCAATCGACGAGAGCCTCGCGCGACTAAACATTGGCTATGTGGACATGCTCTTGATTCACTGGCCCGCGCCAAAGCGTGACAAATATGTAGAAACCTGGAAAGCCCTCGAGCACGCCCTAGAGAGTGGCAAAGTTCACGGCATTGGAGTCTCTAACTTTGAGCCCGAGCACCTTGATCGACTAATGCACGAAGCCGTAATCACGCCGGCTTTGAACCAAGTTGAACTTCATCCGGGGCTAACCCAAAAGGCTGTTCGTGCGGCTAATTCGGCTGCTGGAATTGCGACCGAAGCTTGGTCACCACTTGCCCGAGGAAGATTTAACGACAACGAACTGTTGACTGACATTGCAGCAAAGTATGGAAAAAGCGTCAGTCAGGTAATTATTCGTTGGCACATCGATCTGGGAAACCTTGTAATTCCAAAAACTTCAAACCCTGATCGACTGCTCGAGAATTTCAACGTCTTCGACTTCAAGCTCTCAGCTGAAGACATGAAGGCAATTGAAGTGCTTGACACCGGAATGCGAACTGGCGCTCACCCGGACGAGCTGAACTAACAGCGCCCTTGGGCGCCTAGCAATAGAGGGGCTTCATGCGGGTATTGATTTCTGGTGCTTCTGGCTTAGTAGCAACCGAACTAATTCGCCAATTACAGGATCTAGGGCACGAGCCGATCAAATTGGTTCGCCGAAAGGCGCAGGCTCCCGACGAAATCGAATGGGATCCGATGAACAACTTCATCGACCCAAATGCCATGCACAAGATTGATGCGGTCGTAAATCTGGCCGGGGCGACAACCGGTCGTATTCCGTGGACCAAGACCTATAAAAATGAGATTGTGGCATCACGCCTGCAGTCGACCCGCCTGCTTGTTGAAGCGATGAAATCTGCAACCACCAAGCCAAAGGTTTTTGTCAGCGGGTCTGCGTCTGGTTTCTATGGCGACACCGGCGCCAAGTGGCTCGATGAATCAGCCCCTAAGGGAACCGGATTTCTCAGTGATCTGGCTGCGCGCTGGGAGGCAGAGGCGCTGTTAGCACCATCAGAAGTTCGCGTTGTTTTAGTCAGAACCACTATGGTCATGAGCCGCAAACTCGGTGCACTGGGGCGGTTGCTGCCGCTGCTAAAGCTCGGAGTGGGCGGCGCACTCGGTTCTGGCAAACAGTGGTGGGCTTGGATCTCACAGGTTGACGAAGCTGCGGCCATCATTCACCTAATAAATTCGCCTGAAGCAGCTGGCCCATTCAACTTGACCGCACCTGAACCGGCGACCTGTGGTCAGATCATTGGCGCACTGGCCAAGCAGCTCAATCGCCCAGCGCTAATCAAAGTGCCGGCTTTTGCTCTTAATCTTTTGATTGGCGAGGCAGCTAAAGAATTGCTGCTTTGTAGCCAAAAAATGACGTCGACCAAACTCGAATCAACCGGATTCAAATTCAAACATCCAGACCTCGAGTCAGCCGCCCGCTGGGTGGTAAAAGGATAAAAAAATCCCCGCCGCATTTATAGCGACGGGGATTTTTAATTAGAAATTACTTTGAAGCTGGCTTCTTTGCTGCAGGCTTAGCTGCTGCCTTTGGAGCTGCCTTCTTTGCTGCAGGCTTTGCTGCAGGCTTTGCTGCAGGCTTTGCTGCAGGCTTTGCTGCAGTCTTAGCTGCAGGCTTCTTGGCTACAGGCTTCTTGGTTGCTGATGCAACCTTCTTCTCTGCTGCGTCGGCTGCCTTCACGACTGTCTTAGCCGCGCTAGCGGTTGCCTTCTGAGCAGTCTTGCTCGCGGTCTTTACGACAGCAGCAGTCTTCTTCTCAGCGGTCTTGACGGTCTTTGCGACTGTCTTCTCGGCCTGCTTTGCTGTTGCAACAATCTTCTTTTCTGCTTCTGCTGCAACCTTTGCTGCTTCTTCAGCTAGGTCAGCTGCAAGTTCTTTGGCATCTTTTGATGCAGCATCTGCGACCTTCTTTAGGTCTTTGGCATTCTTGCTAAATAGCTTTTTTGCCTTGTCTAAAACGCCCACGATTACTCCTGAATTAATTTGGGATACCTTGAAACTTTACCGCCTTGAGAACTTCTAGGGCGGATTTATTTTTTGCGCTCGATTGCTTAGCCAACCGCACGGCGGCGGCGCATGATTTCATTCAACTGCTCAGATGTGAGTTCTGGCTGCTGTTCTTCGCGAGCGACACTAGAAATTTCAATGACTTCGGCAGAAGCCGGCAGCATAAGCTCGCCAACCGGAACCAGCTGATCCGGCAATGGCTGACGTTGCCAAGCTCGTGGGTCTGCAGCAGTTGCAGCCTCAAGCGCAGCCGCTACAGCTTCAACGCGCATCTTGTATGAAAGGCGTGCAGCTGTCTCGCCACGCGAACGCACCGATGATTCAAGCAGGTTGGCAAGCTTTTGCGAAGCCTGCAAAGAAACTGTTGATGTGATTAGTGCAGTGGTTGCAGCGATGGCAAAGCTGACCCAGAGGATTGGGGTTGAAACCGCAAAAAATGCAATGGTGATTGAGGCAGTCACTGCAGCAATGGCGATGATCGAGCTGGCTCTGCGAGTGGCAATCAGGCGGGTTGTCTTGTTTGCCACTTTGGCACTGCGGTTCACCGAAAGATTTTGCTTGGCATTGCGCAATTCAACTTTTGAGCTCATGTCGTTGGCCCTTCGAATTTGACGATCTTCGTTGCGTTTTACCCAGCCTGGAATAAACACGACCAGCCAAAGCGCAGCTGCGCCAACAAGCATTAGGCCACCGGTTGAGTTGAAGTTCACATATCAAAGATATGAGTTAGCTGCCTTGAACGTCGGAATTTAATTCGGTGTGTTTAATTTCAGTTTTGAATTCTTTCCAGGGATAGTCGATTTTCGGCACTGCCCCCTCAGTCCATCGATTCAAAATGCCACCGCGAACTTCTTCTTGGGTGAGCGCAAAAACATAATGGTCGCGCCAAGAGCCATTGATGTGAATGAACCGCTCACGGAAACCTTCATATCTAAAACCGAGTTTTTCAACGACCCTGAGAGATGCGGCGTTTTCTGGGCGAATAGCAATTTCTATTCGATGCAAGCCGACTATCTTCAAAAGATAGTCAGATACCAAAGCCACCGCGGTGGTTATTACGCCCCTTCCGGCGGCCTCGGGGGCGATCCAATACCCGATCACTGCAGATGACACTGAGCCATAAAGAATGTTTGCGACATTGAGCTGGCCAACCAATTCCCCGTCGAGCTCAACAACAAATGGCATCGAGATTTGTTCGTCCATCTGGCGAAGCAGCCCACGAATTTGACGCTTAATGTCAAAAGAATTTGGCCCCTCAGGGTTTGTCGCCTCCCAAGGTCGAAGCCATTCTCGATTCTGCAAAATCAATTGCTCGAGCCGCTTGGCATCCTTGATTCGCGCGATGCGCACAGTCACCGCTTCGTGACTTAGGGCAAAAGATTGGGGCACGATGGCAAGATTAGTCGCATGACTGCCGCTGCGCGAAAGCAAGAACTCAGAGCGAAGCTCAAAGTTGAGCGCGCGCAAATGCGCCCAAACCTTGAAGATGCCAGCGATCTAATGCAGCATTTGGCCGAATTGTGCCTGATGAACGGTGCCAAACGTGTGGCCTGCTATCTGCCGTTTCAAAACGAACCGGATGTCGAGCTATTCATCGATTGGGCGCTCGATTCAGGTATACAAGTGCTTCTGCCGATTAGTCACCGGGGTGGCAACCTGAGCTGGGTTAGCTTCGAAGGCGAGACTGCAACTGGCCTTTTTGGCTTGGCAGAGCCTGTCGGGCCACCAATTGCGCCCAAGGGTGTCGACATTGCAATAATTCCGGCACTAGCAGTTGATCACAGTGGCAACCGCATTGGCAAAGGTCTCGGCTATTACGACCGAGCATTGCTCGAATTCGACCCACTGCCACCAGTTGTCGCTGTGGTTCATCGTCACGAAGTTCTCGAGCGGGTCGATGTCGAAAGCCACGATCACCCAGTTGATGCCTATGTCACAGCAGACGGCGTTGTGTTGATAAGTGGTCGGTTAAAATAAGCCAGTGCCTACTTATTCATACGCTTGCAAACAGTGCAACCACGCATTCGACATTCAACAGTCATTTAGCGATTCAGCACTAACTGTTTGCCCAGAATGCGGCGGTGAATTGCGCAAAGTGTTTGGCCAAGTTGGCGTCACCTTCAAAGGCAGCGGTTTTTATAAAACTGACAATGCCAGCAGTTCTTCAAGCAAATCTGACTAGCCCCAGTGTGGCGGTCGATCGCCCTTTAGTTTGGCGTCGTTAGTCGCCCCTGAGTCACCCCATGCAATGTCGGTGTCTTCGAATGCGCGGTCGTCAAATAGTGGCTGCGCCTGGCGCCCAACAGCCATGCCAAGTCGGCCGGCAATTCGGTGGGCCAGTGCCTGTGGGTCTGAGAACAGTTCAAAACTATAAACCCGGATGTATTGCCAGCCGAGACTCTCGAGCAGCCTTGGGCGAAGTCTGAACTTTTCAGTGCGAATCGCCCCCGGAATACTCCAATCTGGCTCGATAACCGCTGCGGATGATCCGTAGCTGGCGATCATTGGCGTTGCTGCGCTGAATGATTGATCAACGCGAATGCCGAGCTTCTTCAAGCGAATAGCCAGGTCTTGGAGCATCGGATCTTGGTCGAGCGCAACTTCTTGATGTGGTTTGTTGGCAGCCTCAAGCAGTTCTCGCAGCAACATTGCGCCATTTGCCAACCGATCAGTCGGCACATCTTCCGCAGGAAAACAACTGACAACCGTGATCATTGATCGGGCACTAACCAGAAGGTTTGCTAGGTGGCGACGCCCATTTGGTGCGCTTAGTTCGCCAAAGTTAGAAAGCACTGCACCGTGCTGAGTGCGCCCAAAGCCAACGCTGAAAATAACGCGATCGGCGATTCGGTGGGTTAGATCTGAAAGTGGCGCGACTTCAAATTGCTCGCGGCCGTGAGCATTAAAAAACTCGACCAAATTTGGCCTAGTTTGTAGACCTTCTTTGATTGCGGCAGAAATGCGTTCTGCGTGCACCGAAGAGGCGCTGGCCACTAGAAGCGATTTTTCTGGCTGCCAGAGAGCGTGATTGAAGACCAGCTCAACCACATGCGAAACCTCGGCATCCAAGCTTTCAGTTGCGCCTTCAATTGTTGAGTTTGCTCGGTTGTCAGTTGTGACAACTTCAACGTTGAAATATTTTTGCCCGAAATAGTCATCGGCCGACGGGGTGAACTCAATTCGATTTTGATAGAACTCGCGGTTGATTAGCTCGCCCATGGCCTGCGTGGCAGTTCGATAGCTGCGTCGCAGAACCTCTTGGCCAAACACTTGCCTAACCGACTGATAAATCGATGGCTTCTGGGTGATAACCCTCTCGATTACTGGTCGGCACTCGATTTCAAAGCCGGTTGGCTCAGAAATTGCATCGTCACCGAAAGCTATCACCTGGGATGCTCGAGTTAGTGCACCTAGATTTTCAGCAATGGTAGACCCGGCGGCATCCAAGACAATGGCAACATCGAATTTTTCGTCACGGCTGATGTGCTCGGCAATGTCATAAGGCGAGATAAATACCGCCGGCGCAAGCACTGGCACCAAATTTGGCGCCGCGGAGATGGCATCTTTCATCTGAGTGTTGCCAGCTCTTAGAAGAGCCTTTAGGGCAGCTGCTTCAGACGGCCAAGCAGTTAGACCAGTCTTCCAGCGATCTGAAAGCTCGGCGGCGACGGCGCTAGCGCCGAGCTTTACCTGTGCCTCATAGGCGTCTCTAAAGCTGTTCTCGTTGTTTTCAAGAACCTCTGGCACATAGCTCAAAATCTTTTTATTCCTCGAGACAATCGACTCGAGTGCAGTTTGCCACCAGGCAAGCTCTAGTTCGGTTGACAGCCTGTCCTTGGCTACGTGCAGCTTGGCCAAATCGCGAGCAAGCAAACCCAGGCCGTTTTGGCGCAGTTTTCTGAGCACCAGTGAACGTTCGCCCAGGTTCTTCAGTGCCGCGGTATCTTCGGCAAGCGAGTGCAATTTCTGCTGAAGCTGGTGCAGCGGCAACCTCACTAGCGGCAGGTCGGTGGACAACGGATCTAGGTGACGCTGAATCTGATCCAAGTCTGAAACGAATGATTGATATGCCACCTGCGCATCATTGATGCCCACTGGCACCTGAGGAGGCACAGGTGAAAGAGAATATTGAGCCCATAGTTGGCGCTGTTCATCGATCAATCGCAGTGAACTGTTCATGTCAGAAACTGACATTCCGGTGCGCAGATATTCCTTGGCTAGTTTCTTGAGTCGACGGCGGTTTGAACCTGACATCGCCTTGTCTCGACTGAATCCGCTTCGGGCGGCAGTCGCAGTGATTAGCTCGGTCAGCGGGCGGTCGAATACATCTGGAACAAATCGATCCAGTGTCTCGCGAATGCCACTAAACAATCTCAGGTAGAGACCCCAGTCTTCGACGGTGGCAGCTGGCTTAAAGTTCACCCCGCGAATAAATTCGGCGAGTTGTTCAGATAGCCGCGGATAAGAATCATCGCGAAGCCTTCTTGCTGCCTTGAGTGCATTCTCAACCTCATCTGGGCTGTCAAAATGAGCCTGGAACCACGCGGTGTCTTGCGGGCCAAAGTTGAATTCGCCTAGATCTGATGCCTCGCTGAGAAGCTCAAGCGCCTCAGATTTATCTAGACCGGCTTCGATTGCAGCTCGATCGATGCGAGCAGAGGTCTGCGGCGCATGCGGCAATACGGCAAGTGAAGAAAGCTTCTTCAGCGCCTCTGCGATCGAAATATTAAGCAGCTGGTCTGGGCTATTTAGCGTTTCGAAATAACCATCTAGCTCGTTTTCGGCAGCGATACGAGCGGCTCGCGCTGTGTGCACGTCTGCCGAATGAGCCTTTTCGTTTCGCGAGATCGCGCTAATTAAATCAACCCAAGTTGAATCAGCGCGGATGCCTAGTGCTGACAATCCAAGGTCGGCAAATCGTTCGGTTAGCTCAGCCAAAGTTTGCTGACGAGGAGCCACCACGATGGTTCTTTTGCCCTGGAACGCAAGGTTCGCCAATACGTTCACGACGGTTTGGGTATAGCCGCACCCAGGGAGCGTTTCGACGGCGAAACTTTGGCCGGCGATCGCTCGCGCGATGATTCGCATCTGAGTCGAGTCAGCATCGCTGACCAGAGTTAGCTCAGGAATGTCGATTGGCGCGAGCCCTGCGGTTGGTTCCCCAGATAGGCCCAAAATCGCCGGTGATTCGATGCGCGCAAAATCTTCGTGAATTTTTGTTATCGCCGGAGCGAAATTTGAAATAACCAATACCCGCTTGAGGTCGAGCTGTGCTTTGGCATTAGTTGCATAAGCCAGGTAATTCAACAGAGTGACCGGAATCAGGTCAGAGCTCTCAAGCTGCCTTGCTAGCAGCTCACCACCATTGATTTCGATGTCATAGAAGTTCTTGAGGGCGTTTAGCAACTCTGGATTGATGAAAGGCTGACCCGAGATTTCAAATTCATAGTCGTCGCCACGGGCAATCATTTGAATTGGCCATAACAGAATTGGTGCCGTTAAGTCGTGACCGTCAGCCCTAAAGTCAGCTACTCCGCCAGCCAAATAGAGCGATTCGATGCCAAAATGTTCATAAAGTCGCGTGCCCTTGGCTTTGATGCGACGTGCGGCGGCAAAAGCTCTTGAGAATGCAAGCGGGTCTCTAAATAGATTTGAAAGAAGCGTCGGGCGACCGGTGACTAACTGCGAGTAGCCGCCAGGGTGAGTTCGATCAAGATCAATCTGCCCGAAGGTGTTGTTTTCGAAATGCTTTAGCGGATTTGAACCGCCGATTGCTTGGATTTCCTCTAGCCAGGCATCCCAATGAACCAAAGCATTTTGGTTGTTCGATTGTTCTGCTTCAGCCATAGTCAAAATCTTAACTTCGCGACCCGCGAATGCCTTTTAGGCTTGCCATATTCACAGAAAAAGCTCGGGTATATTTAGGGTTTTCCACCCGCCTCCGTAGCTCAGTGGATAGAGCAGAGGTTTCCTAAACCTTGTGCGGAAGTTCGATTCTTCTCGGGGGCACAAAAAAAATTAAGCGGCGCTCGCTAGGGTCAAGAATTCATTCCACTCTGGCTCTAGGTGCTCAGCGCCTCGAAGAGTCCAGATTGATCCGGTTGGCATCTTTGGGGCAACTCGCAATTGCCAACCAATTTCACTGAGGGTTTTGTCGCCTTTGGCGTTATTGCACTTCAAGCAGCAGGCCACCAGGTTCTCCCAGGTGTCTTTTCCGCCTCGGGACTTTGGCTGAACGTGATCGATTGTGTTGGCATTCTTCGAGCAATATGCGCATCGATGTGCATCGCGCCTAAGCACTCCGCGTCGCGAAACTGGGATCATTCGCGAACCTGAAACGCGAACATATCTAGAAAGCAAGATCACTGATGGCAAAGCGAAATCTGCCGATGCACTTCTTAGCGTTTGCTCTCGAGCTCCGGCGAGCACAGTGGCTTTTTGGTTGAGCACCAGAATCAGGGCTCGCTTGAAAGACACGACGGCAAGCGGCTCATAGCCAGCATTTAGAACAAGTGTGCGCAAAACAATTCCTTTCGAATTCACCCGGACGGCTTCTGGGTTTTCGTTCTTAAGAGATCTGCTTGGCTAATAAAAAAGCGCCGTCAAAAATGACGACGCAGTTAGTTAGCCAAGGTTTGGCATATTTGAAAAAACCGACATGGCTCAAAAGCAGACTTGGTTTGCCCACGCATTGAGACCACGGTTCCTCCTTAGATGACAATCAGATTGCTCTTGAGGTCAGGATATGGCGAATAGCGCCCCAATGCATGCAAAGAAAATGCGTGTCTAGGTGACGATTAGGTAAAGAATTTGCGCTGATTAGTCAGTGGCAAGACGAACAAAGTGCACGCGGCTGGTAAAAATCGGAGCCAGCTTCACGGTGTCGCCTCGACGAGGTGAGTGATAGAAGTTTCCGTTTCCGGCATAGATGCCATCGTGGCTAAGGTCATCCATAATCACGATGTCTCCGGGAACTGCATCTTCAGCCTTAACTGGAATTCCCATGCGAGCTTGGCCGTGAACCGAGTGCGGAAGTGCGACACCAAACTGAGCAAACACAAAGGCCACGTATCCCGAGCAGTCGAAGCCAGCCGGAGTTGAACCACCAAAAACATAAGGGGTGCCGACATATTTTGCGGCCACCTGCAGAACAGTAGCTCCGTCGATTTTTGAGAACGGTGGGTTAGCTAGATAGTCTTCGGCGGTTGGTCCTGAATAGGTTCGATAGCCATTTAGAGTCTCTTGGCGAGCGATCTCACTTGCGTCGGCTGACTCATATTTTCCGCGAACAAACTTGACGGTATTAACCGCTGCGACGGTTAGGTTCTGCGTGTCTTCAGAGAGTGCAACCGCCTGCGCATCGGTCGTGGTGAATCTGGCCATAGCTGCGATGTCTGGGTTATACGCATAAGCAGGAAGAGCGAAGGTAGCAAAAAGACCTGAGGCGATTGTCATAGTGACAAAATTGCGAACTGGTCTGCGGGCAAAAAACTTAACTGGGCGCTTAGCGCGAACGGTGAATCTGGTTGGCGAGACAATGGCGGCCTGGGCCATTGCGTGCGCTGGAGCAACCGACTTTGAGCTTGACTGACCAACCCTCTCGAGCTTGCGCGCAGCGCGCGCGGCGCGACGAGCCTGACGAGTTAGTCGGGCTCGCTCTGCTTCTCTGATGGTTCGTCTGCTGCGCAACTCGAATGTCTCAAGAATGTTAATCTCGACATCCGCGCGGTGACGACCGGTGGATTTGTTGGTCAAAAGGGTTGAACCTCCAAGGCTTTGATTTTAGCTCACGAAGGCTATTGAGTCGACTTTAAATTGAATATGCGAGCTACTGACAGGTAACGCTCAGTTTGCGCCAGGCTCTGCGCCCTGAGCCTAGTTAGGCAGCTACAAAAAGGTGTGCGGCTAGGTCAAATTCGAGCTTCAGACCTTCGCTTTGCTTAGCATTCGAAACAAAAACCGACTTATCTTCAAATGTCAGCTTGATTAGCTCACCTGGATAAATCTTCAGCACCTGAAGCTCAGCCAACAGTTCAACATCGATCTGCAGGTGCTCACCAATGCGATTCAATGTATAGGTCTGCTGGTTTGCAATTGCCCTAGGTAGATCGACCACTGACACAATCTCAGCAGAAGAATTGGCGTCTAGCTTTAGCCCGAATTCCTCGAGTCCAGGAATCGGGTTTCCATAAGGTGACACTGTCGGATCGCCAATCATTTCAATAATCTTCTTCTCGACTCGGTCGCTGATAACGTGCTCCCAGCGGCAGGCCTCTTCGTGCACAAACTGCCAATCCAGGCCAATAATGTCGGTCAGTAGTCGTTCGGCCAATCTGTGCTTTCGCATCACTGAGATCGCAGCTTTTCGACCAGTATCTGTCAGCTCGAGGTGTCGATCACCGGACACAATCAGCAAGCCGATTCGCTCCATGCGGGCACAGGTTTGCGAAACAGTTGGACCCGACTGCCCCAAGCGCTCAGCGATGCGAGCTCGCATCGGAACGTGACCTTCTTCTTCTAGTTCAAGAATCGTGCGCAGGTACATCTCGGTGGTGTCAATTAGATCGGTCACCGGTTGCCCCTTTCGCCCAAGTTCTATACGAGCATAAACAGCAAATGCCAGATTCGAGCTATTTGAGACTAGCCCGAAGGTAAACTTTGCCTATGCCTGAAATCATTTTGCCTAGTGAACTTTTGCCTGCCGACGGACGTTTCGGATGTGGCCCATCGAAGGTAAGACCTGCGCAGATTTCAGCTTTTGCGACCGAGGGCGCCAAGCTCATGGGCACCTCGCACCGTCAAGCTCCGGTCAAAAACTTGGTCAAGCGCGTTCAAGAAGGTCTCCTCGATCTGTTTCACAACCCTGCGGGCTATGAGATCGTTCTAGGCAACGGCGGATCTACCGCATTCTGGGATGCAGCCGCATTTTCAATGGTTGAGAAGAAGGCCCAAAACCTTGTGCATGGTGAATTTGGCGCCAAGTTTGCTTCGGCACTGACCAACCCTTGGCTCGAGAAGCCGACCGTTATCAACGGTGATGCAGGTTCGCGCCTCGAGCTAAAAGCTGAGACCGGCGTCGACTCATATGCATACGCACAGAACGAAACTTCTACCGGTGTGGTCACTCCGGTTCGTCGTGTTGCTGGCGCTGATTCAAATGCAATTTTCTTCACGGATGCCACCTCAGCAGCTGGCGGTATCGACTTCGATCCACTAGAGACCGATGTTTATTACTTTGCGCCACAAAAGAACTTTGCATCTGACGGCGGACTTTGGTTTGCACTAATGTCTCCGGCTGCGGTTGAGCGCACCGAAAAAATCGCTGCCAGCGACCGCTACATCCCAGAGTTTTTGAGCGTCAAGACAGCGATCGACAACTCTCGCCTAAACCAGACATTGAACACCCCGGCAATTGCCACTCTGTTCTTGCTCGCCGAGCAAATCGACTGGATGAACGCAAATGGCGGTTTGGCTTGGGCTGACGCGCGCACCAAGGCAGCTTCGGCTCACCTTTATAACTGGGCAGACAACTCAGAATTTGCAACACCATTTGTTGCCAACCCAGAGCACCGCTCACAAGTGGTGGTCACAATCGACTTTGACGAGAAGATTGATGCCGCGGCAATCGCCAAGGTTCTTCGTTCAAACGGAATCGTAGACGTGGAGCCTTATCGCAAGCTGGGTCGAAACCAACTGCGCGTGGCAACTTTCACCGCAACCGAACTCGCTGATGTGCAAACTCTGACTAAAGCCATTGATTATGTGGTTGGCGAGCTAGCCTAAAAACATGCGGTTTTATATCAAAGACTCAGCGCGAAAGCCCGACCCAGAGCCGGTCAAAACCAACGCCAAGCTGGTCTTTACCGTCGGCACAATTGCCTGGACTGTTGCCCTACTTGTTGTTCTTCTTGCCTACCCGAGCCTTGCGCCAGCCGAACAGTCGCTTTGGCCGCTTACCTGTGGCGTTGGTGTCACTCTTGGCCTCATCGGCTTGATCCGCGTCAGAAAGCGCTGAATCTTCAGGGTTTGCATCTTCGGCTGATTCTTCTGCCGAATCATTCAGATCGTCAGAATCTGCATCGCCAGCCTCAGATTCAGAATCACCCGATTCATCACCTGCGTCGTCATCCGAGTCTTCGTCTGAATCTTCTTCTGCCTCAAGAGCCGCCTGGGCTTCAAGCTCAGCCTGAAGTGCACGGTAGTCAGCAAGGCGCTCTGACCACGGCACCCAATCAGGGGCGATCAGAGAGGTTTCACTTGGCATCAGCAGAACTTCTGAAACAGTCGGCTCGCCAGATTCTGGAGCAAAGATGACTACATTCCAGCGCCAGTCGCGATAACCCTTGAGCTTGCTTTCGAAGCGATATGTATAAATCGCTTCGCCATCATCAATTACGTCAATAAACGCGCCAACCCCGTCGCGAGGTGCGGTTTCTAGCGCTGCAGAGCGAGCGAGATCTTTGTGGGCAGACACTGAATTAGGCGTCTAGTTCGTCGGCAAGCTTGCGCAAAAGTTGCGCAATTTTGCGACCGTGGTTTGACTCTGGATATTTGCCGCGCTTCAAGCCACCACCAAGGGTGTCAAGCAGGCGAATCAGGTCTTCAACGATGATTGACATTTCTTCGGCTGGTTTGCGGCCCATTTTGGCAAGGCTCGGAGGTGCGTCTAGAACGCGTACCGAAAGCGCCTGTGCGCCCTTCTTGCCATCGACAATGCCGAACTCAACGCGAGTGCCAGGCTTCACAGATGTGGTGCCAGCCGGAAGCGCGCTGATGTGAAGAAAAACCTCGTCGCCTTCATCTGACGCGATGAAACCGAAACCTTTTTCTTCATCAAAAAACTTAACTTTGCCGGTAGGCATGTGAACCTCTTTCGTTGATACAAGTGTTCATTTTACATTCGAGAACGCATTTGTGTCTCGGGTATCCTAGAAGGATGCCTAGTCAAAGCAAATCCAACCAAGAATCGAACCCTAGCCGCATCGAGCGCATGCTTGCATACATGGCTGTTGGAGTTATCGGTCTTTCGGTTTTGTCGATTCTGATCACCCTTATTTCTCAGATGTTCGAGAGCAACGGTGGCTTGGCCATCTTCAGGCAAATTCCAATTATCGGATTGCCGCTCGGGTTCATCCTGGTTCTGGTTTTGCTTGTTGTCAGCATGGGCCGACGCTCAAAAGAGAATCGCAACGGCAGATAGCTAGTCGCGGATTAGTTTCAGGGGGATCATGAGCGAGCTGCTGCGTGTGGCATCATCGCTGCGCAAAATGCCCGATGATCATTTGCAGTCACTGATAATTTCTCGCTCAGTCAACTCAACTGCGCTGCGAGATTTTTTTGATTTGGCAGAAGCGATTTGTTCTTCTAAATCGATTGCTGCTGCCGTTGCAACTTTGCCTAAAACTTCAGCCAAAGCCATTTCTAGATTGGCCGCTGGCGAACCTGCCGAAGCTGCGGGTCACGAACAACTAATCAAACTTGGATTAGCCGATTCGGCCGGAATATTTGACTCAGTAGCCGATGTATTCAGCCAATTTCGTGAGCCAAAAAACCTGAAACTTGTTGACCTTGGCAACGTCGAGACCAATGTCGAGTCGGTTGCTGACGAGTGTGGCATCAGCGCCTTTGAAACAATGCAGGCGCTAACCGAGCTGGTATTTGATCTTGAGCAGCGCTATGTTCGCGAAGTCGGAAAAGGGAACGTGGGCCTGCCGGACATAAAGAGGCTGGCTAACCACCTTCGAAGGAGCAATGAATACGCCCGCGAAATTTTCAACATGGCTCGACACTGCTCACTTATGACCCTGTCGGGCGGGCGATGGCAACTTGGTTCCGAAGCACCACGCTGGTTGGCAAGTTCACCCGACGAACAAATTAGCCTGCTGTGGCGGCGCTGGCTAGATTCAATCGGCTCAGCGTCAGTTCCAGAACTTGTCGAAGTGCTCGATTCGATCGATCGCGATGGTATCCGCAGTGAATCAATTCGTAGCCTTTTCGAAGCGGTATACCCGCTTGCTGACAGTGCCGCTGATTCAAGAATTGCATTGCTTGAATCAACCACTTCGATGATTGGCCTTTCAGGGATTGGCTTGGCTGCCCCATGGCTGAAATTAGTCCTGAAAGGTGATTTCAAATCTGCGCTGGAGCAAATTTCAAAGCGCCTGCCGCGTTCAGGATCGAGACTCATTTGCCAGGCCGATCTAAGTTTGATTTCAACCGGTCCCCTGCCAATTGCACAAGAAATTCAGCTGCGCAGATTTGCTGAAATAGAAGTAATTGGCATGGCGTCTACTTATCGAATGACGCCACTGAGCGTCACGCACGGCCTCGAGACGGGCTTGAGTGAGCAGCAAATCAGAGGCTTGCTAGAAGAACTCTCTTCGGCAACCCTCCCCCAGCCGATTGACTATCTAATCCGAGAGGCCGTGACTCGTTTTGGCCGCTTAGCGGTTCGCACAGACAAACTTTCTGGGGGCGCAAGGGTCACCTCAATAGATCCGATATTGCTCACTGAACTATTGAATAATGCTGACTTAAAAGCGTTCGCCTTGGTTCGTGAGGCCGACGGGTCATTGTCCTCGAGATTCGAATCTGAGGTTCTTTATTTCGGCCTACGCGAAGCTGGCTATGCTGCCATTCGCCTAGACGCAAAGGGAAAAGTAATCTCCCCGCTAAAAGTCATAGCTGCAGCCGAGCGAGAAGCTCTGGGTGACTCGATCCTTGAAGACATCGCTCGAATCAGGGCCGAAGAGAGCAAAGTGGGGCCTAACCTTGGCGATGACGATATTCAACGCAAGATTCAGCTAGCAATCAAAAATAAGGCACGCGCTGAAGTGACCGTGACTACTTCATCCGGTGACGAAATCACCTTTTTGCTCGATCCGGTTGGCATCGCAAACGGTCGACTTCGTGCCAAAGATAAAAAAGCCGATATCGAAAGAACTTTGCCAATTGCCAGCATTATTCGCGTGGCAATTACATAGGCTTAAACGATGACCATGGGGCCGCTAATTGTGCAGAGTGATAAAACCGCTCTGCTTGAGGTTGACCACCCGCAAGCCAGCGATGCCAGACATGACCTGGCTATTTTTGCCGAGCTTGAGCGTGCACCCGAGCACGTTCACACCTATCGCATCACCAAGCTTGGCCTTTGGAACGCTAGGGCTGCAGGCCATGACGCTGACTTTGTTTTAGATGTGCTCGACAAGTACGCCAAGTTTGCAATTCCGAGTTCGGTTCGCACCGACATCACTGAAACAATGGGGCGATATGGTCGCCTGGCTATCCAACGCGGTGATGATGGTGAACTCGAGCTCTATTCAACCGATGCCGCAGTGCTTGCCGAAGCCGGACATCACCGCAAAATTAGTGATCTTCTGGGTGGTCGAATTTCTCAGAACGCCTTCAGGATCCAGCCTTGGGCTCGCGGTGCCGTAAAACAGGAGTTGCTGAAACTGGGCTGGCCTGCTGAAGATTTTGCCGGTTATACCGATGGCACTCCTCATGAAATTCGCCTTGAAGAAGGCGCCTGGAAGATCCGCGACTATCAGAACAAAGCGGTAGAAAAGTTCTGGGCTGGCGGATCAGGCGTTGTGGTTCTGCCTTGTGGCGCCGGCAAAACCATCGTTGGTGCAGCTGCCATGTCGGTAGCCAAGACCAACACTTTGATTTTGGTAACCAACACCGTTTCTGCTCGCCAGTGGAAAGCGGAATTGATTCGCCGCACAACCCTGACCGAAGATGAAATTGGCGAATACTCTGGCTCAATCAAAGAGGTCAAGCCGGTCACAATTGCGACCTATCAAATTTTGACCACCAAGCGCAAAAACGAATATGCCCACCTTGAGTTGCTAAACGCAAAAGACTGGGGCCTGATTGTTTATGACGAAGTGCACCTGCTGCCTGCGCCAATCTTCAAGATGACCGCCGAATTGCAGGCCCGTCGACGCCTAGGCCTCACCGCCACCCTGGTTCGCGAAGACGGCAAAGAGGGCGATGTATTCTCACTTATCGGCCCTAAGCGTTTTGATGCACCGTGGAAAGAAATCGAGTCGCAGGGCTACATCGCTCCGGCAGCGTGCTTTGAAGTTCGCATTGATTTGCCTGAAACCGAGCGCATGCAATATGCGGTGGCTAGCCAAGATGATCGCTACCGTATTGCCGCCAGCTCTGAGGTCAAGATTCCGGTAATCCAGAAGTTGATTAATCGCCACAAGGGAGAGCCGACTCTAATCATCGGGCAATACCTAGATCAACTTGAAGCTGTATCGAAGGGTCTGAACGTGCCTAAAATCACCGGCGAGACCCCGGTAGATGAGCGCGAAAGACTATTCGAGCAGTTCCGCCAGGGCGAGGTTTCGGCGCTTGTAGTTTCAAAGGTTGCAAACTTTTCGGTCGACCTTCCAGAGGCATCGGTGGCCATACAAATTTCAGGCTCGTATGGCTCACGCCAAGAAGAGGCACAGCGATTGGGGCGCCTGCTTCGACCAAAGGCAGATGGACGCAGCGCTAACTTCTATACCTTGATTTCGCGCGACACCGTTGATCAAGACTTTGCTCAAAACCGCCAGCGCTTCTTGGCGGAGCAGGGTTATAGCTACGAAATTATCGACGCAACCGAGCTGTAATCACCTACAGAACTGCGGCTGAATCAGTGTGGTTTCGCTTAGATTTCTCTAAGGGAACACCCAAGCATCATTCAGACTATTCTCAGGAAACCTTAGGAAACTGACCGTATGCAGAACGTAAAAGTGCTTATTGTCGATGACGAACCGAACATTCGCGACCTACTTTCAACCAGCTTGCGCTTTGCCGGCTTCAGCGTTCACGCGGTAAAGAACGGCGCCGAAGCGGTTTATGCCGCCGAGAAGGGTGAGCCAGACATCATCTTGCTAGATGTGATGCTGCCTGACATGAATGGTTTTAGCGTCACCAAAAAGATTCGCTCAATGGGTATCAATGCTCCGGTGTTGTTTCTAACCGCCCGAGATGAAACTGAAGACAAAATCACTGGCCTAACTGTCGGTGGCGATGACTACATGACCAAGCCTTTCAGCCTCGACGAGATCATCGCTCGCATTCACGCAATTTTGCGCCGCACCAAAACTGCCGAGGTTGAAGAGTCGGTTATCGATGCCGGCGAAATCAAAATCAACCAGGATGCTCACGAAGTATTCGTGAACGGCGAACTGGTTGACCTGAGCCCAACCGAATACAAGTTGCTTCGCTTTTTGATCAGCAACCCAAACCGCGTTCTCACCAAGGCACAGATTCTTGACCATGTTTGGGAATATGACTTCAATGGCGAAATGGGCATTGTTGAGTCATACGTGTCATATCTGCGCAAGAAGCTAGACCCACTGACTGCCGAGCCGGTCATCACCACCAAGCGCGGTGTTGGCTACATGTATAAAACCGCTAAGAACGGAAAGTAATTGGCCTCAAAGCTAGCCACCGGCTGGGAGAAAGTATCGCTGCGCAGCAAATTGACCGCGCTGTCAGTAGCGCTTATCGGCTTGCTCCTGGTGGTTTCTAGCTTCGGAACAATCTCACTACTGCGCACCTACCTGCAGCAAAATGTCGACACTTTGTTGAGCACAACGGCCAACACCCTAAGCCAAGAAGATCCGACCACACTCGAACAGCGTCTGGCCACCAAGCAGGTTCAGCTGCCTCGATTGCCATCAGATTTCTATATCGCCTATCTAGACACCGATGGCTCGGTTTTGATCGGCCTGGTTTCGGCGACCACCGATAGCGATCTAACCCCTAACCTTTCTAAGTTCACCATCGATGCTGTGCTCGACACTGGTGGAGTGCCGTTTGAAGTTGAAGACAACAGCAAAAACGGTGAGGGGCACAGCTGGCGCATGGTTGCCGTGCCGCTAACCACAATGCCGGGTTCCCTAGTCGTGAGTCTGCCGACCGAAACAAACCGTGCCCTCATCGGTCAGTATTCACTTATCGGCGGAAGCTTCGGCATCATCCTGCTTTTGATTAGCGGTTTGAGTATCTGGCTAACTATTTCGTCAGCGTTGCGCCCACTCAGCGAAGTTGAGAGAACCGCCAAGGCCGTAGCTGAGGGTGACACCTCGCAGCGACTGATCGAGCGCCCAGGCAAAACCGAAATGGCTCGCCTGAATCGCGCGCTAAACACCATGCTTTCTTCAATTGATTCGGCGCTGACTTCGCGAAACAAGACCCTTGATCAAATGCGCAGATTCGTCGCCGACGCCTCGCACGAACTTCGCACTCCCCTAGTTTCGGTTCGTGGCTATGCCGAGCTATATCGCATGGGTGCGCTCAAAAAAGACTCGGATGTTGCCGAGGCGATGAATCGCATCGAGAGCGAAGCGGTTCGAATGTCGGGGCTTGTAGAGAGCCTGTTGACTCTGGCTCGTCTTGACGAAGGTGCGAAGACCGAATTGAGCGATACAGATTTGGTTGCCATGGCCCGAGATGCGGCCAAGGATGCCTCGGTAGCTGACCACAAGCGCGAGATTCTGATTACTGACCTTGTGGGCGCTCCACTAGCCGAAGACGCTGAGGTGCGCGGCAAGGTTGATCCGAACGCGCTTCGTCAGGTGTTCACGAATTTGCTGGCTAACGCTTCGCGCTTCTCGCCGATTGAGGTGCCGATTGAGGTTGCCATCGGCATAAAGGGCAAAGAGTTGGTTTTTGAGGTTCGAGACCACGGCGAGGGCATTCCCGAGCAGCTTCGCGACAAGGTATTTGAGCGTTTCTATCGCGTAGACAATTCAAGAAACGCCGAAACCGGCGGCTCGGGTCTAGGTCTTGCGATTGTTAGCCAGATCGTTGCCAATCACACGGGTCAAATCAGCGCACTTGAAACTCCGGGTGGCGGGGCCACTTTTCGAGTTTCGCTCCCGTTGCGCTAAACAAACTTAGGCGCTTGCCGCAAAACCGGCCCAGTTATCAACAACATTTCTTGGTTAGTGCGCCGTTTGGTCATTTCGGGCTGAAGTTGTCGCATGGCTCAATTCACAGTAGACAGCGAACAGGTTCTCGCTGCAAACACAGCAATTCAAAGCACAATTTCAAAACTTCAGCTTGAGGTCGATTCGCTTCACGCGCAGCTAACTAGCCTGCAATCAAGTTGGCAGGGTGCCGCAGCAAACAGCTTTCAAGACCTTGCCGGGCGCTGGCGACAAACGGCGGCGGCAGTTGACGGGCAATTGGCCGATCTGGCGAATGCGCTGGCTTATGCAGCTGCGCAATACACCGAGATTGAGCTAGCTAACCAGCGACTATTTATTTAGCGAAATTAAAGGTCGCCAGCATCACGGCAATCGATACCATCACAATGGCAATCAGGCTGTCGAGCACTCGCCAAAAGCTTGGCTTAGCCATAATTCCTGCTGCAGCTTTCGCTCCGAACCCCACGAGGCTAAACCAAATAATGCTCGCTACGGCAGCGCCTGTTGCAAAGAACCAACGGTTTTCACCGAACTGGTTGCCGATTGACCCCAAGAAAATCACGGTGTCCAAATACACATGTGGGTTTAGGTAGGTCAGGGCCAAGGTTGTAATAACTACTTGCTTGAGTGAACCACTTTGACCTGTGCCCGCGTTGAGCTGCTCAGTCTTAAAAGCACTCTGCGCTGATTTGAAGGCAAACCACAAGAGATAGGCCACACCAAACCAGCGAACCACTTCAAGCAAAGTTGGCAGTTTCGAAACTGCCAAGCCCAGGCCGCCGATTCCGGCAAAGATAAGCAAAGCGTCAGAAACGGCGCAGATAGCAACTACCAGCGGAACGTGCTTTTTGGTGAGCCCCTGCCTGATCAAAAAGGCATTTTGTGCGCCAATAGCCATGATCAGTGAAAAGCCAGTCAGCAGGCCAGGCAATAAAGCAAACATCAGCTCAGCTTATTGGCGAAAGAGTTGCCGATTCTTGAAAAAAGAAAAGGCCCGCCAAACGGCGAGCCTTTTCGAGTTGAACTATTAGAAGTTCATACCACCCTGAGGTGCTGCAGCTGGAGCAACTGGCTCTGGCTTATCAGCAACTACGGCTTCGGTGGTTAGGAACAGACCGGCAATCGATGCCGCGTTCTGCAGCGCTGAACGGGTCACCTTTACTGGGTCGTTGATGCCAGCCTTTAGCATGTCGACGTATTCGCCGGTAGCTGCGTTTAGACCCTGACCTGAAGGTAGTGAAGAAACCTTCTCGGCAACAACGCCCGGCTCAAGGCCTGCGTTGATAGCAATCTGCTTTAGCGGAGCTGAGATAGCGACCTTCACAATGTTTGCACCGGTCTCTTCGTCGCCCGCAAGCTCTAGCTTGTCGAATGCGGTCTTGCCAGCCTGAAGTAGTGCAACACCACCACCGGCAACGATGCCTTCTTCAACAGCGGCCTTTGCGTTGCGAACAGCATCTTCGATACGGTGCTTGCGCTCTTTAAGCTCAACTTCAGTTGCGGCACCAGCCTTGATAACTGCAACACCGCCGGCAAGCTTTGCCAAGCGCTCCTGTAGCTTCTCGCGGTCATAGTCACTGTCGGTTGCGTCGATCTCGCGACGGATCTGCTCTACGCGACCAGCAATCATGCTGGCGTCGCCTGAGCCCTCAACAATGGTGGTCTCGTCTTTGGTGATGACAACTTTGCGAGCCTTGCCCAATAGGTCAAGGGTGGTGTTCTCAAGCTTTAGGCCAACCTCTTCTGAGATAACCTGTCCGCCGGTGAGAATTGCGATGTCCTGAAGCATTGCCTTGCGACGGTCGCCGAAGCCTGGAGCCTTAACGGCAACTGACTTGAAGATTCCGCGCATTTTGTTGACGATCAGGGTGGCTAGCGCCTCGCCTTCGATGTCTTCAGCGATGATCAAAAGTGGCTTGTTGGCCTGAATCACCTTGTCGACGATTGGCAGAAGATCCTTGATGTTAGAGATCTTTGAGTTTGCGATCAGAACGTATGCGTCTTCAAGAACTGCCTCTTGGCGCTCTGGGTCGGTGACCATGTAAGCAGAGATGTAGCCCTTGTCGAAGCGCATGCCCTCGGTTAGCTGAAGCTCGATACCGAAAGTGTTTGACTCTTCGACGGTGACAACACCCTCGCGGCCAACCTTGTCGATTGCCTCAGCAATTAGCTCACCGATCTGTGAGTCACCAGCAGAAATCGATGCGGTTGCAGCAATCTGCTCTTTGGTCTCAACTGGCTTGGCGTTGTTGATTAGCTCGGCGATAACTGCCTGAGTTGCCTTCTCGATGCCGCGCTTTAGTGAGATTGGGTCTGCACCGGCAGCAACGTTGCGAAGACCTTCGCGAACCAATGCCTGAGCCAAAACGGTTGCGGTGGTGGTTCCGTCGCCGGCGACGTCGTCAGTCTTCTTGGCAACTTCTTTAACCAGTTCTGCACCGATTTTTTCGAATGGGTCGTCTAGTTCGATTTCTTTAGCAATCGAAACACCATCGTTGGTGATGGTAGGAGCGCCCCACTTCTTTTCTAGAACAACATTGCGACCACGTGGGCCAAGGGTGACCTTTACGGTGTCAGCCAGAATGTTTAGACCGCGCTCAAGACCGCGACGTGCCTCTTCGTTGAAGTGAATGATTTTTGCCATGTTGGATTCAGTCTCCTGGATGGTGGTTTATGGGTTCAGTTAGCACTCGAGGTGCCAGACTGCTAACAACTATTTTGGCACTCTCCCACTTAGAGTGCAAGCTGCATCCGGGTAAAGAAAAACCCCGACTATCGCCGGGGTTTTTCGGGTTGGCTGAGATTAGATAACGTGAACGTTGTCTGCCTGAGGACCCTTGTCGCCGTTCTTTACTTCGAACTCGACGCGCTGGTTCTCTTTAAGCTCTTTGTAGCCCTCTGACTGGATAGCTGAGAAGTGAACGAAAACGTCCGCTCCGCCATCCTGAGTGATGAATCCGAAACCCTTTTCAGAGTTGAACCACTTGACGGTTCCTTGTGCCATTGAATTACTCCTGTTGCTAATTGAACGAACCTCAGAAGTTCCTAAAGTCCGAGTCGCATAGAAAAGAGCATTTGCTACGGATACTGCTACGACTAGGTCTCACTGTACTGGTAAGCGATTACAGACAAAAGAGCAAATCAAGTGATTTAACAATGGTTATCGAGCTGTTATAACTGCGCAAACTCTAGTTTCCCCAACGTTTGTCGGTTATTTAGTTCTCTGGTGAAACGTAATCCGCCCCAACCACAACAGTGATTGGGTCTGGATAATCGGCAGTCAACTCGATAAGCGTGATGCCGGTAGATGCCGATATTTTGTTGGCGGTAGCTCGGTATTTTTCATCCGTGATCAAAATTGTTGACTTTTCAACGATGACTTCGGCCTGCTCTGAATCAATCAGGTTTTCAGCCGAGCCAACTTCATAGCCCTCAAGAAACAAAGCCTTTGCAACTTCGGTGCCAGCCTCATTCGCCTGCGTGCCGTCAAACACCTTGACGGCGGTTTTGCTACTGGTGCTTGTTGATTGGCTTGATCCTGAGATGATGCCGTCAAATACATTTGCCGACTGAACCCACTGCAAACCCAGATAACCGACACCGGCAACAACAATCGAAATTGCAAAAAGCTTGAAAAATTCACGGATGCGAGTGCCCGCGGTGCGCAGTTGGCGGTGACGTCCGCCGTGAGCCGGCGCTGCGTCGAATTCGTCAGTCGGGAACTTTTTTGCCATGAATCCTGCTTAGTAAGTTTGTGCGCTTAAGTGCGCTCTTTATATTAGGCACCGCGGTTTGATTATTGGCTGGAGGAATTCTGTGGTTTATCCAATTAACAAAAGCGATGAGCAGTGGCGCAGCGAGCTAAGCGAATTCGAGTACCACGTTTTGCGATTGGCGGGAACCGAACGTGCGTGGACCGGCGAATTATTAGACGAGAAGAGAGTCGGCATTTATTCTTGCCGCGGCTGCGGAGCTGAGCTGTTTAGAAGCCAGGCCAAGTTTGATTCACACTGCGGCTGGCCGTCTTTTTATGAACCTAAAGAATCGGATGCAGTTGAGCTGCTTGAAGACCGTTCGCACGGCATGGTTCGAGTTGAGGTTCGTTGCGCAAGCTGTGGCTGCCACCTGGGGCATGTGTTTGAAGATGCGCCGCAGACTCCGACCGGCGATCGTTTCTGCATCAATTCGGTGAGTGTGAGCTTTAAAGCAGAGTGAGTAAAAAAAGAGACCCTATTCAGGGTCTTTTTTATAGAGCCGACTAGCGAGAACGCCGACAGGCGTTTGAGAAGTCCCCTGTCGGCATAAAAAAAGACCCTATTCAGGGTCTTTTTTATAGAGCCGACTAGGGGACTCGAACCCCTAACCCTCGCATTACAAGTGCGATGCGCTACCAATTGCGCCAAGTCGGCTTGTTGCCGAGGCAACCTGGTCAGTTTAGCAATAAAAAAGAGCCCCTCCTCAGAGGGGCTCTTTTTTGGCTGGACTTAGTTTGAAGCCTGAACGAACTGAGCGAAACGAGCCGGGCTGACCAACTCTTCGCCAGTGTTCCAGGTGTATGGCTTACCGTTTACCAAGATGTACGGAGTGCCTTCGACGCTGTAGTTAGTGCCCTTGATTGGCTCGCTAAGCACCTTGTCGGTGGTGTCTGAAATCCAATTAGCAAAAACCTTGTCGTTCACACAGCTGGTGAAAGTGTCATTAACCGCAACGCCAGCCTCACTCGCACGAGAAATAAGGTCTTGGTTTGATGGGCCAGCTGTGCCTTCTTCAGGTTGGTTGGCAAACAAGATGTTATTGAACTTGAAGTAGTTATCTGGTGAGTGCTCGGCGACACAGATCGCTGCATTTGCTGCACGACTTGAATACTCGTTTGGTGATCCGCGACCATCTAGGAACGAGATCGGGTGATATTCGACGGTAGCAGCACCAGTCTTTACCCAGCTTTCTAGCTGAGAAGCGTTTGGAACCTCGAAGGCCTGGCAAACCGGGCACTGGTAGTCAAGGTAAACCTGAATGTTTGGAACTGACTTGCCTGAATCTGGAGTTGGAGTGCTGGTCGCAGTGAAGGCTTTTAGGTCTTGACCGATCTTGATGCCACCATCAAAACTCATGTTGGTTGGGGTGGCTTGAAGGGCCTGGTTGTTGCTAGTTGAGACAAGTGAGATAACTACGGCAGCAACTGAAATCACAATCACGCCGATGATGCCAGCCTGAAGAGCAAAGCGCTTGCGACGCTCATCCTTTTTGTGCTGCTCGCGCATTGCCTTTGCCTTTTCGCGGGCCGCTTCGCGCTGCTCGTTTCTGGTTGGCTTGTTTAGGCCTGGATTCATTTGAAATACCTCGGGGGGGGGGATCCGGTTGGTCACGTTTTAGTGACAGTGTGTGTCAAACAGTTTAGACGAGCATTCTGCGATGCCATAATGGTGAGGTTGCAGCGAAGCTGCGGCTACCTATCACTAAGGATCGCACGGCACGTACCGCCGTTGAAGGAGAAATATCATGGCATCAGTAACATTTGACAACGCCACCCGCCTATACCCAGGTGGCACCCGCGCCGCGGTTGACAAGATCAACCTAGAAATCAAAGACGGCGAATTCCTCGTTCTAGTTGGCCCGTCAGGCTGTGGAAAATCAACCACCCTGCGCATGCTTGCCGGCCTAGAAGAGGTAAACGATGGTCGCATTCTGATCGGTGACCGCGACGTCACTGACGTGCCACCAAAAGACCGCGACATCGCGATGGTTTTCCAGAACTACGCTCTTTACCCACACATGACCGTTGCTGAGAACATGGGCTTTGCTCTAAAGATCGCCGGCGTGAACAAAGAAGAGCGTGCAGCTCGCGTTCTTGAGGCTGCAAAGCTTCTAGACCTAGAGCCATACCTGTCTCGCAAGCCAAAGGCTCTTTCAGGTGGTCAGCGTCAGCGCGTAGCCATGGGTCGTGCGATCGTTCGCAAGCCTCAGGTGTTCCTAATGGACGAGCCGCTATCAAACCTTGACGCCAAGCTTCGCGTTCAGACCCGTACTCAGATTGCATCACTTCAGCGTCGTCTAGGCGTCACCACTGTTTATGTGACCCACGACCAGGTTGAAGCAATGACCATGGGTGACCGCGTTGCAGTTCTAAAGGACGGCATCCTTCAGCAGGTAGCCACCCCTCAGGAGCTTTACGACACCCCAAGCAACGTATTCGTAGCAGGCTTCATCGGCTCACCAGCAATGAACCTTCTTCAGCTGCCAATCGTTGACGGCGGAGTTCAGTTCGGCAACACCGTTATCGCAATCGACAAGGCTGCTCTAGCCAAGACCAAGGCAAAGAGCATCACCGTTGGTATCCGCCCAGAGAACCTAGTTGTCACCAACGGCGAAGGTATCGAAGTTGATGTTGACGTTGTCGAAGAGCTAGGTGCCGACGGCTACCTATACGGTCAGAGCCACCTAGATGGTGCCAACCAGGACATCGTTTGCCGCGTTGACGGTCGCGTTCACCCACACGCTGGTGACAAGGTGACCCTAAAGCCAGAAGGTGGCGTGCTTCACCTGTTTGACATCGAGTCTGGCCTTCGCCTGAACTAGTCATACTTTTGACAGCTTCATTAGAAATTACGGCTGCCACGGTAGAACCAGCTCTGCTGGATCTACCGTGGCATTTGCCATTAGAGGATTGGCCCACCGAAAACATTGCGGCCCTGCCTAAAGGTCTAAGTCGCCACACGGTTCGTTTTGCCCACCTCGGTGACTATGTCATTGCGATCAAAGAAACTCTGCCTGAGCTTTCAAAGCGCGAATACGACATGCTCAAGCTTTTGCTCAAGCTAGATGTGCCTTGCGTTGAGCCTTTCGCAGTAATCAATAATCGCGAAGATAACGAAGGCAACCCCCTACCTTCGGTCCTGATTACCCGTCACCTCAAGTTTTCGCTCCCCTATCGCGCAATGTGGTCGCAGGGCCTAAGGCCAGATACTGCAAAGCGCCTGGTTGATGCGCTTGCACTGCTCTTGGTTCGCCTGCACATCGCCGGCTTCTTCTGGGGAGATGTCTCGCTATCTAACACGCTATTTAGACGCGACGCTGGTGCATTCGCCGCCTATTTGGTCGATGCCGAAACCGGCCACCTGTATGACGGCGGGCTATCAAATGGCCAGCGCGAAAACGACCTTGAGATTGCCCGAGTCAACATCGCCGGTGAGCTCATGGACTTAATAGCCAGCGGAAACGCAGCAGCAGGCGTTGATGCCGTGGCCACCTCGGAAAGAATCGTTTCTAAATATCGCGAACTCTGGACCGAACTGACTGGTGCTGAAGTGTTTGAAGCCACCGATCGCTGGCGAATCAGCAAGCGCGTTGATCGCCTGAATGAGTTGGGTTTCGACATCGAAGAGTTGACCATCAAAACCACCTCCGAGGGTTCCAAAGTCAAGATTCAGCCAAAGGTTGTCGATGCTGGTCACCATGCAAGGCGCCTGCTTCGGCTGACCGGCTTGGATGTTGAAGAGAATCAGGCACGACGTCTGCTTAACGACTTGGATCAATACCGGATGGCTCACGAACGCCCAGGTGCCGATGAAGAGGTCTTAGCTCACGAGTGGCTTAGCAACGCATATGAGCCGGTGGTCACTGCGATTCCTAAAGATTTGGCCGGTCGCCTAGAACCAGCCGAGATCTACCACCAGGTTCTTGAGCACCGCTGGTATGTGAGCGAAAACCAACAGCGCGATGTGCCGATTGACGAAGCAGTTCACTCATACATCGAAAACGTTTTGGTGCATCGTCGCGATGAGGTTGCCTATCTGAACCCAACAACCAACAGCATCACCCTGCCGACTGCAGTGCCATCGGGCACCATCGTGGTCGCCGAGGATGACGACGAGATCGACTGGCGCGATCTCGTCTAGCCGGTTTTATTTTGAGAATAAAAATGCCCCTCAATCGAGGGGCATTTTTTTGATCTTTAGCGCAGTGGGTTTTCAGCGCGACGCTTTGAAACCTCATACAGCGCAACCGAAGTTGCAATACCTGCGTTTAGTGACTCAGTGTCTTTTGCGATCGGAATCGAAAGCACGGCATCGCAATTCTCTTGAACTAGGCGGCTAAGGCCTTTGCCCTCAGAACCAACAACAAGAACAATTGGCTCACTGCCGAGGCTAAAACTTGGCAAGCTCATGTCGCCGTCGCCGTCAAGACCAACAACGAACAGACCGCGCTTCTTGAGCTCTTTGAGGGTTGAGTTTAGGTTCGCTGCCAACGCAACCGGGATGCGTGCTGCTGCGCCAGCAGAGGTCTTCCATGCTGAGGCAGTGACACCCGTAGAACGACGCTGCGGAACGATAACGCCCTGGCCACCGAAAGCAGCGACCGAACGAATAATTGCACCAAGGTTTCGTGGGTCGGTGATGCCGTCAAGCGCAACCAACAGTGGGCGCTGACCGCGAGAAATAATCAGGTCAAGCATTTCCATTGGGTGCTGATACTTGTATGGCGGAACCGACAAAGCAATGCCTTGGTGAACTGAGTCAAAGCCGGTCATGCGGTCGATCTCTGGGCGAGTCACTTCGTTGATAGCAATCTTGCGAGCGTTGGCTAGCGTAATTGCCTCTTTGACGCGGTCATCCATTTCGATGCGGTTGGCAATGAACATTGCGGTAGCCGGAACCTTTGAGCGCAGTGCCTCAAGAACTGAGTTGCGACCAGAAAGCATTTCTGATGCGTCGGCAGCCTTTGCCACGCGCTGAGTGTTGCGGTTAGCTGCACCGGCAGAACCAGCAGTGCGTGCTGCTGGTGCCAAGAATTCGCCACGCTTGGTTGGGGTTGCGCCTCGGTTTGAGCCGCCTAGGGCTGCCTTGCGCTTTTCAGCTGCAGTCTTTGCTTTGTGGGCCTTGTGGTAAGGGCGGTCTTCGGCTTTTGGAGTTGGCCCGCGACCCTCTAGGGCCTGTTTGCCGTGGCCACCAGTGCCGACCTTTGCGCCTTTTTTGCCCTTAGCTGCGCCCGGGCGTCCTGGTTTTGCCATTAGTTAATACTCCATTTAGTCTCGTTCGCGCCGTCTTCAAGGGTGACTCCGGCACGTTGCAAAAGGTCGCGAATTTCGTCTGACTTTGCAAAATCTTTGGCGGCCCTAGCCGCCTGTCGCTGTTCTAGCAAGCCATCAACAATGGCCGAAAGCGCATCGGTTGCTGCGCCAGCACCGGCACTTTGCCACTGCGAAGCAGTTGGGTTAATGCCTAGAACATCAACCATCGAGGCTACCTGAGAAAGGGCCGAACCAACAGCCCCAATATCGCCAGCATCGATTGCTGCGTTGCCGTTGCGAACTGCCAGGTGCAAAGCACCAAGTGCAACTGGGATGTTCAGATCGTCATCCATGCCATTAATGAAATCGGCAGGAAGTGCCTGATAGCCGGTTTCAACATTGCCAACCAGGGCCTGTGCGCGCTGCATGAAAGTTGCAATTCGCTCAATAGCCGTTTGCGCTTCGGTCAGCACGCCGTCGTGATAGTCGAGGGTTGAGCGGTATTGCGCTGAGCCAAGGTAGTAGCGAACAGCCAGAGGGCTGCCAGCGGCCAGGAGGTCGGCTGCAAAAATCGAGTTGCCGAGCGACTTGGACATCTTGCGACCCTCGACATTGACCAACCCGTTATGCAGCCAGAAATTTGCAAACTCATCGCCGGCAGCTCGAGACTGCGCCAACTCGTTTTCGTGGTGCGGGAATCTGAGGTCTAATCCTCCGCCGTGAATGTCGAATTTTGAGCCTAGATATTTGGTCGACATGGCTGAACATTCGATGTGCCAACCTGGGCGACCAAGGCCAAATCGAGTGCTCCAAGCAGCCGAAGCTGGTTCAGATTCTTTGTGCGCTTTCCAGAGGGTGAAGTCGCGAGCATCACGCTTTCCGCGCAGATCACCATCTTCGGCAGAATCCATGTCGTCAATTTTTTGATTGGTCAGCTCGCCATAGTTAGCCCACTTACTGGCAGCAAAATAAACATCGGCTGAGCCATCTTCTGCTTGGTAGGCATAGCCGTTTGCGATTAGTCGATCAATCAGCTCGAGCATCTCAGGGATGCTGGCGGTGGCTCGAGGCTCATAGGTTGGCGGCTCGATGCCTAGCGCACGATAGGCGGCGTTAAATTCAAGTTCAAATCGATATGCCAATGCCCACCAAGGCTCACCGGTGATTTTGGCGTTTTCTAGAACTTTGTCATCGATATCGGTGACGTTTCTGACCATGGTGACGTTCTTGCCCTTAGCCTGCAGCCAGCGACGAAGCTGGTCATAAACCAACGCTGATCGCAGGTGACCAACATGCGGAGCACCCTGAACAGTTGGGCCGCAAAGATAGATTCCGACCTCACCGGGCTTGAGCTCTTCAAAAGGTCTGAGGCTCTGCGAATGAGAGTCGTAAAGGTGCATGGTCACGCGTTTAGCCTACCTTTGGGTGCCTCAACCAGCGCTGAAGCAACAGCCGCTACGCCTTCGCTATTTCCCAAGAAACCTAGCCCGTCTGTGGTTGTTGCGGTTAGCGAAACTGGGCAACTAAGAATTTCAGAAAGTGCAATTTCGGTGCGCTCTCGATGCGGAGCAACCTTCGGGCGATTGGCAATAATCTGCACGCTCACATTGCCGATTTTGAAGCCACGATCATTGAGTAGTTTTTTTGTCTCGACCAAGAAAACTCGCCCGTTTGCTCCGGCAAACTCAGGGCGATCGACGCCGAAGTTTGAACCGATGTCGCCTAGACCGGCGGCCGAAAGCAGCGCGTCGACAATTGCGTGACTAACGGCATCGCCATCACTGTGGCCATCTAGCCCGCGTTCCCCTGGCCACTCAACTGTGCCCAAATAGAGCTTTTTGCTGGCGTCTTCGGTGAAGCGGTGAGTGTCGGTGCCGATACCGGTCAGAGTCTGGGTTTCAGTCAGCGCATCAAGGTCGTGTTCGAAGGTGATTTTGTGGCCACTCGGGTCTCCCTCAACGTGAAGAACCTGACCACCGTTTGCCTGCCAAAGAGCCGCATCGTCGGTGAATTCTTGCGAGGACGCTGCATAGGCTGCGACCAATGCCCTTGCCGGAAAGCCCTGTGGGGTTTGAGCTTTGCGAAGTGACTCACGGTCAATCGTCTCTAACACTTCGTTGCCAGAAATGCGCTTTATTGTGTCGGTGACGCGTTCAACCGGAATAACACCCTGGCCGCTCTCACGCACGGCACCGGCAACTCGCTCGAAAACCGGCAACTGCTGAAAAGCTCTGGCTGCATCGTGAATCAGAATGATTTGAGCCGAAGGATCAAGCACTTTAAGTGAATTGCCGATCGAAGTTTGACGACTAGAGCCTCCGATGACGACATTGATTGCTGGTTTTGCGCTTGGAAATCGCAGGGCAAAAATGCGGTCGGCGATTTCTTGAGCCTCGCCTTCGTGACCAAGTGGAACTGCGATGATCAGCTGGGCGAGCGAGCTAAACGATGCAATATTTTCGATTGAATGCGCCAGCAGGCTTTGGCCATTGATTTCGACGAACGCTTTGGGCGTCTCGAAACCGAGTCGCTGTCCACGACCGGCAGCAACTATGACCACCGCTGTATCGCGAGTAGTCATTATCGAATTCTCGCTGGGGCCTAAGAAGCTAGAACTTCGTCTAGCTTGGCCGAAGCTTTTTCTTCGTCGGTCTTGTTGGCTAGCGCCAACTCAGAAATCAGAATCTGGCGAGCCTTAGCAAGCATGCGCTTTTCACCGGCTGAAAGACCGCGATCCTGGTCGCGACGCCATAGGTCGCGAACAACCTCAGAAACCTTGGCAACGTCTCCCGAAGCAAGCTTTTCTAGGTTTGCCTTATAGCGGCGACTCCAGTTGGTTGGCTCTTCGGTGAATTCAGCCTTGAGGATGTTGTAAACCGCCTGAACACCCTTTTTGTCGATGACGTCGCGAACGCCGACCATCTCTACGTTGTCGGCTGGCACCCAAATGGTTAGCTCGCCCTGAGCTACCTTTAGCTGCAAATAGAGCTTGGTTTCACCACGAATGGTCTTGTCTGCAACTTCGATAATTTGGGCTGCACCGTGGTGCGGATAAACAACAGTCTCGCCGACTTCAAATTTCATGCGGAGGATTCCCTTCAGAAACCACGATTTTACCACAGGGGCGCTGATTCAAGGCGATAAACTTAGAACGCAAAACCTGCATCAGGAGGAAACTTGTTCATTCGTAAATTCGCTGCCGTTGGCATCGCTACCGCTCTTCTTTTGGGAACTTCGGCATGTGGGGCAGTTACTCCAATCGCCTCATTAGAGACCTATGCACCTAGCGATGGCGTTGAGGCCTCCTTCGAGAGCATCAAGGTTCGCAACTTCATCTATCTTTCAGACGGCCAGGGCAACGGTGCACTGTTTGGTTCTGTAGTCAACTCAGGCCTAGCTGCTGCGACCCTAAAGCTTCAGTACAACGACGCTGAGACCGGCGAGAAGCGCGACGAGCAGTTGTCGTTGCTTGCGGGCCAAAAGCGTGACCTTGGCTACAACGGCAGCACTCCATTGGCAATCAAGCTTGCTGGCAAGCCTGGTCAGACCGCAGAAGTATGGGTTGCCGAAGGCAGCAATGCAGGCGTAGCTCTAAACGTTCCAATTCTTGACGGCACCCTGGCCGAATATGATTCACTGCTAGAAGAAATCAAGAACCTTGGCGGCGCAACCGCTGAGTAATTTGGCTTTAAAACAAAAAACGGACCAGCGATGGTCCGTTTTTTGTTTAAGTTGCAAAGCACGCTTGGGGTTAGGCCTCGAATTTATAACCCAGACCTCGAACGGTTAGCAGGTGTGCTGGCCTAGCCGGATCATCTTCGATTTTTGATCGAATTCGCTTGATGTGAACATCGAGTGTCTTGGTGTCACCGAAATAATTTGAGCCCCAAACTCGATCAATAATCTGACCTCGAGTTAGCACGCGGTTCACGTTTTCGAGCAGCAGCTCAAGAAGTTCAAATTCTTTGAGCGGCATAGAAACCCTCTGTCCGTTTACCGTCACCAAGTGGCGTTCAACATCCATGCGAACCGGGCCTGCCTCAAGAATTCCCAAAACGGCAGCTGCTGGCTCAACCTGACGTCGAAGCACAGCCTTCATTCGTGCAAGCAGTTCACGAGTTGAATATGGCTTGGTCACATAGTCGTCAGCGCCAATCTCAAGGCCAACAACTTTGTCGATCTCTGAATCTTTGGCGGTCAGCATGATGATTGGCACCTGTGAGGTCTGGCGAATGACTCGACAAACCTCGTTGCCGCTGACCCCAGGAAGCATAAGGTCGAGCAAAACAAGGTCAGCCCCCCGCTCTTCAAATGCCGCAATCGCCTTGACACCATCTTCGGCTTCTATAACCTCATAGCCCTCTTTTTGAAGCAGATAAACCAGAGGTTCGCGAAGAGATTGCTCATCCTCGACAACTAGCACTCGTGCCATTATTTGCTCCCGTCGACGGTGTTTTTAGGCTCTTGAGCCAAAGGAATTCTGAGGGTGAAAGTTGAACCTAGGCCCGGCTGCGAGAAAAGCTTGACTTCGCCTAGGTGATTCATGGCGATGTGCTTGACGATGCTTAGGCCAAGACCGGTGCCGCCGGTTTCGCGAGATCGCGATGGGTCGACTCGATAAAAGCGCTCAAAGACTCGACCCTGATCTTCTTTAGAAATTCCGAGCCCGCTGTCGGTCACGGCAATTTCTGCGAATCTGCCAGACTGGCTCAAACCGACGCCCACCAGCGAACCCTCGCCTGAATACAGAATGGCGTTTTCGACCAAATTCTTAACTGCCTTGTTTAGTTGCTCACGGTCACCAAAAACAGAAATCTCAAAATCGGCTTTGGCGGCGATTTTCACATTCTTGGCATCAGCCAAAACCTGGTTGCGGTCAACCGCCTCAGCAATGACTTCGGTTAGGTCAATTTGAACGGCGTTGTCGAGAACCTCAGAAGATTGAAGTCTCGAAAGCTCAATAATGTCTTGCACCAATTCGGCCAAGCGCCGTGATTCGCGCTGCAGGTTTCCGGCGAATTTCTTGACCATATCCGGGTCGTCAATTGCATCAATCAGAGCCTCAGACAAAAGCCCGATGGCGCCAATCGGAGTTTTTAGTTCGTGCGAGATGTTCGCTACGAAATCACGTCGAGTGTCATCGAGACGCTTGCTTTCAGTGCGGTCTTCAATAAGCAAGAGCACAAAGCGCTCCCCCATTTTTGCCGCTCGAGCATGAATCCAAACCTGATCTGTGCGCGAGCTGCGCGCCATAGAAGTTTCAAAAGATTCACTGACGCCGGTTGAGCGCACACGATCAACCAATTCGAGCAACGGCAATTGGGTGAGTATGCGGTTTTGCACCATGCCAAACACATTGGCGCCAGCGGTTGATCGCAGCAATACGTTGTCGGCATCGACAACCACTGCAGCCGTAGCTAGGGCATCAAGCACGTCGGTTGCACTATCAAAAAGTGCAAGCACCGACTGTTCTTTGCGTGACATGTTTCCTCTTTTTTTAGTCAAAAGAAGAAGAACTATGAGCCCGCCTATAACTGCGCCGAGCACGGCCGCCACCAATGCAACGAAGTTGAATTCTGACGATGTGTTCACCTTCTTAACACTAGGCGATTGTTGCATTTAGGCTTGAGGAGCGAACTAGCAGCAAGACTTAATTTGCGATGAGTTCAGAAAAAATTACTCACTTGTTTACCTAAGGCTGAAATGGTGTCTTCATCACGCAATAACGAAAGGCGTTCGATGCGCGCAGTATTTGAAACCCAGCTTGCCGATGTTCAGTCTCGACTGGTTGAAATTGCCAATGACGCTGCGATTGTCATGGAGAAAGCCTCTAAGGCTTTTGGTACTTCAAACGTAGCCCTTGCCGATGAGGCGATTGCAATCGCCGATGCCACCGGCGACAAGGCTCTTGCTCTAGACGAGCTAGTTATCAAAATTCTTTCAACCCAGTCACCGGTTGCACGCGATCTCAAGGTTCTAGTGTCTGCACTTCGAATTTCTGCCTCGCTTGAGCGCATGGGTGCGCTAGCTGGCCACATTGCTGCAATCGCTAGATATCGCTTTCCTGAAAGTGCTGTTCCCGAGTCGCTGCGTTCAACCTTTGAAGAAATGGGCACTCTTGATGTGAAGTTGGCTCGCCAGGTTGTTGAGCTTTTGGGCAATACTGACGTTGACTTTGCACGACAGATTCAAGCACAAGACGAGCGCGTTGACTCACTGCACCGACACGTATTCGACGTTGTGCTGGGCGATGACTGGAAAGAAAACGCTATGTTCACCGTGGATGTGACTCTAGCCAGCCGTTACCACGAACGATTTGCCGATCACGTGGTCGACATCTCGAGCAAGATCAGCTACCTAACCACTGGCGAGTGGGCCGAATAACCAAACTTAAAGTCAAAACCCCCGAGCGCTAACTCGGGGGTTTTGTTTTGGAGTCTTACTTCTTAGCTCCCTGTGCGGCAACCGCTGCCGCTCCGGCTGCTGCAGCCTCAGGGTCAAGATATTCGCCGCCCTTAACCAAAGGCTTGAAGTTCTCATCTAGCTTGTAGACCAATGGGATACCGGTTGGAATGTTTAGCTCGGCGATGTCTTCGTCTGAGATGCCGTCAAGGTGCTTGACCAACGCGCGAAGCGAGTTTCCGTGCGCGGTAACCAAAACAGTCTTGCCGCTCTTGAGGTCTGGCTGAATGTCTGAAAGCCAGAAAGGCAGCATGCGCTCAAGCACATCTTTTAGGCATTCGGTCTTAGGAATGTTGTCACCTAGGTCGGCATAGCGCTCGTCGTGCGCCTGTGAATACTGGTCGTTGTCGTCGATTGGCGGTGGTGGCACATCGAAGCTGCGACGCCAGGTCTGAAACTGCTCGGCGCCATATTCAGCCAAGGTCTGAGCTTTGTCTTTACCCTGCAGCGCACCATAGTGACGCTCGTTTAGACGCCAGTCGCGCTTCACGTCAATCCAGCTGCGCTCAGCTGCGTTTAGGGCGATGTGTGCGGTGTTGATCGCACGCTTTAGGCGTGATGTGTAAAGCAGGTCTGGCTTTAGGCCAGATTCAGCAAGCAACTCGCCGGCACGCTTTGCCTCGGCGCGACCCTGGTCGCTCAAGTCAACATCTACCCATCCGGTGAACAGGTTCTCTTGGTTCCAAACGCTGTTGCCGTGGCGCAACAAAATCAAGGTGTATTTAGCAGTCATGCGCCCAGTTTAGCTTTTAGCTGTTGGTCGGCAGCCGCTAATAGATAAATGAATCGCTAGGTTTAAGCGGTGGCAATCAAGAAACCGGTCGGCGTTATCACCCGCGGCACAACCAACCCCAATCGCCTGCGCAGGGTTGATCGATTTATTGCCGGCCTGCCAATTTTGAAGTCGACTGACCGCCCGGTGGTGGTTGACCTAGGTTTCGGTGCCAGCCCGATCACCGCAATTGAACTGCTTGATCGCCTATCTCAAGTGAACTCGCAAACTGAGGTCGTTGGCATTGAAATTGATCGCGAGCGCGTTGAGCGCGGTCTTGCGGTGGCAACGGATAAATTGCACTTCACTCATGGCGGTTTTGAAGTTCCATTACCGGCCAAATTTGACCAGGGCGCAACGGTCATCCGTGCTTTCAATGTGCTTAGGCAATATGACGAGTCTGATGTTGATGCGGCCTGGGTGCAGATGCAGTCTCGCTTGGCGCCTGGCGGTTTGCTAATCGAGGGCACCTGTGACGAAATTGGCCGCCTGTCGTGCTGGGTGACCCTTGACGCAATGGGGCCAAAAACCTTGACCTTGTCTTATCGCCTGGCTGGCCTTGAATTGCCGAGCAAGATCGCTGAGCGCCTGCCTAAAAAGTTGATTCATCGAAACATTGAAGGCCAAAACATTCACCGCTTCTTGGCTGCCCTCGACCGAGCCTGGCTAAGCAATGCAGGTCTGGGCGCGTTCTCGCCGGCACAGCGCTGGGTGGCAACCTGCCAGATGCTTCAGGATCAAGGATGGCCGCTGGTCGGGCTAAAGAAGAGGTGGCGACTCGGTGAGCTAACCGTAGATTGGCAAGCGGTCAAGCCATAATTGCCTGCTGCGCAGGCCCTGCGAGCCTAAACCTCAGGCAGTTCAGCGCGGGCATCGTCTTCGTGCATGCCTGTTGCGCAGAGCAAATCGATCACCATCGGGCGAAGCAATAACAGCACGCTAGCTTCTTTTAGCTGATCCGCGATTCCGAAGCGCTTGGGGTCAAGTTGATGAATCACATCAAGCAATTGCTCTTGAGCATCTTTGAGCGCGACAGGTTCTTCAAGACTGGCCTGAATGGCAACAACAGCCTGGTGAATCTGCTCGAACAGTTCGGCTAAATATGGGCGCGCTTGGCCGTCACGAAGCAAGAAATCCACTCGGCGAACCACAACGCGCAGATTTCTAGTGGCTAGATCCATGCCGCGAAGCAGGCGAACCTGCCCACGCAACTGGCTGTGATATTTGCGCAAAAACGGTGAAATTCGGCTTATCGAAATAGCGCTGTCCAGAGACATCCGCCAGTTGTCGATCAGCGGCTGCGAGCGTCGCACTCGAATCAGCGCGGCATCGGCAACCTTGAAGTCGCTGTTTCTAAGGGCTCGCTGAAGATCGCTTAGTGAACCAAGAAATACATCGAACAGCTGTGATGCGTCACGTTTGGCCATTCTTCGCGGATCACGAGGAATTATCGCCGTGAATATTAGGGCTGTGACACCCCCGATGAGCCCGTCGAGGCTGCGGATCCAGACACCGCCGTCAGGTGGCTCAAGCAGATGCACCAGCATGGCTTGAATGCCAACGGTTAGAGCGAAAGCCGCCGAGTTAGAAATGAATCGAGCGATGGTCAAGCAAATAAGCAGCGTGATTGCCATCTGAAGCGGGCCTTGGCCGAACCAGGTCAGCAGAATTTCGCTCAGGGCAATGCCGACCACCATGCCAGCAGCGGTTTCGACCACTCGTCTGGGTCTGGCATCGCGGCTAAAGCCCAGTGATGTGATTGCCACAGTAACTGCCAACAGTGGCACTGCGTGGCCAAAGAGATAGCGCGCTAGTGAATAGCCGGCGGCACCAGCCAAAGTGATTTGAATGATTGACGGCAGTGAAGCGCCAACCCGTTGAACTGATTCGAAAAAAGACCAGCGAAACCTTGGCATTTCGAACTTGGTTGCCACTAGTGCTTGCCGCCCATCAAAAGCTTTGGCAACTTTGGTCGGTCGACAGCTTTGCCGGCGTCCGGCGGCACAATCACCTCTTGAGAAGCACGGATGTCGCCAACTTTTGAATGAACAATAAGTTCGGTCTCAATTGGCGTGCTTCGCGAGATTACGGCGAGCGCGATTGGGCCCATCTCATAGTGCTGACCCACGCTGGTGACCTTGCCGACAACCTTCGGTTCGACACCCTCAGGCGCATAAAACACTTCGTCGCCCGAATCAGGCAGCTCGTGACCAGAGCCATCCAGGTGCAAAAAGACCAGGCGGCGAGGCGGGTGCCCCAGATTGTGAACCTTGGTCACGGTTTCTTGCCCGCGATAGCAACCCTTGCTCATGTGAACCGCAGTCGACATCCAGTCAAGCTCGTGTGGCAGGCTGCGCTCGTCGACTTCAAATAGGTGGCGAGGTCGGTGCGCGGCAATGCGCAGTGCCTCAAGTGCCGATGTTCCAGCCTGGGCAAATTCCTCAGTGGCTTTAGCTACATCAGCCTTGGCAACTAGAGATTCGCTGTATGGCCACTTCGCTGGCCAAGCTCTTGAATAGCGAACTCCCCCGGTGACCACTCCAGGCCACGGGTCATTCCAGACCAGAGCTACCCCGTTTGATATGGCAGCCGATGTCAAACCTGCACCAAAGTGCCCAAAGACAACGAAGTCTTCACTGCGATCTAAAACCTCAACTCGCATTCTGAAAATCATGCGATTCAACCAAGCCAAAAGCGCATCCTTGGTTTGATTCTCGACAATCAACCAGGCCGATTCTGAGTCATCGACAAAGTGAATGACCTGCTCGATGTGCCCTTGCGGGTCTAACAACAACGCCTCAGCGCTTTGACCAGAGGTCAGGTTTTTGAGATTTTGCGAAAGAAGTGAGTGCAGCCAATCGAGTCGGTCTGGGCCTTTAACCTCGATGATTCCGCGCGCTTCGAGCTCGGTAGCAGCCGATCCTTCAATCAGCGCACGCTGCTCAGTTAGCGGATTGGTGAAGTGTGGCCGCGAGGTCATTACTCGACGCGCTCTAGTCGGGCTGATGCGTGTGGTTTTAGCTGGTTGTCGCCTAGTGCGATATCCCAGACCCAAAGCAATGCCCCTTCGACCTGCCCGTAGAGGCGGGTCGAGTGTCGATAAACCTTTGCGGTGTCGAAAGCAGCACCGTGCGCTGAGGCAAGGTCAACGCGAGCGCCCTTGATCTTGCCGTTGTAAAGCTCTGCTGAACCACCTGGGTGGAGCACTGAAACCTGGATGTCAAAACCGCCCTCTTTGTTGCGCAGTTTCTCAAGGTCTTCGCGAGTTTTGAGAGTCGGCTCACCAGCACCTGGCAGCATGCCTGGTCCGTGATCGGCGGCATCCTGTTTTCTGGCTAGGCGCCAATAGCCAATTTCACTAGGCAGTGCGATGGTTTGATCGCCGATTAGTTCAGCTGAAGAAATGTAGGTGACAACGTTGTTGTCGTGCGCAAATTCGATGCGCTGTTTGAATTCATATTCGGTTGCTTCAGTCTCGTCGTCATCTGCTTTATATGAAATGACTCCGCTGCCCTCCCACTTGCCAATCAGAAAGGCGAATGGGGTTAGCTCCAGAGGCAGTCCATCTGGAAGAACAAACAACTTACTTCTGGCCCTTGAAGAGCTTGTATAGAACTAGGGCTGAGATTCCGCCGATAGCCAGGCTGGCCAAAACCAACAATCCGGTGAAGAAAATTTCAAGTGCTAGCAACATGGCTAAATTCTAACCTCTCAAAAATAGGTAGACCGAGGCAATCGCAAGAATCAAATAGCTGCCGCCGCCGACATAAATAATTTCACGAACAATGCCTGCTGGCTTTGATCTGAATAGGTGGATCAGCGAAACAGTGGCGGTTGAACCGGCAAGAATCGCGCCAAACCATGTGATTGCGTGATCAAAACTCAACGAGGTGGCTGCAATCGAGGCCAACACGGCCACAATTGCCCAAATTGAAATGATTGAGCCCCAACGTTTATTCACAAGATAATCATGCCCTAAGCCTTGATTTTCAAGGTCTAAACTGGGAAATGCGATTTGGAGAGAAAATGGCACAGCTTTTGGTTCTTTCGGCACATGCCGACTCAGAGCCGCTGCCTGCGCTCTCACTGCTAAGCCACCGAGTCAGAACGATTCCCGCCGAACCAGCCAGCCTGGTTAATGCTCCAGCCAGCGACCTAATTTTTCTAGATGCCCGCCGCGATTTGGTTGGCTCTAAAGCACTTTCAAAAATTCTTGCTACCACCGGCATGTCATCACCACTGATTGTGATTGTCACCGAAGGCGGACTTGCCGCTATCTCTAGCGAATGGCACGCTGACGACATCATTCTTGACAGCGCCGGGCCAGCCGAAATCGATGCTCGCATTCGCCTAGCAATTGCACGCGCCAACGCGACGGATGAGCCGGGCAAGATCGCAGCCTCTGGTGTCGTTATCGATGAGGCAAGCTATTCGGCCAAAGTTCACGGCAAGCCACTTGACCTAACCTTCAAAGAATTTGAGCTTTTGCGCTTCTTGGCGCAGCACCCTGGTCGCGTATTCACCCGCGAGCAACTGCTCAGCGAAGTCTGGGGCTACGACTATTTCGGCGGCACCCGAACCGTTGACGTGCACATTCGACGCCTGCGTGCCAAACTTGGCGACCTCGAGGCACTGATTGGCACCGTGCGCAACGTTGGCTACCGATTCAACCTCGAAGATCAAATCGACGAGTTCAGTTCATCCAGTTTTTGAAATTAACCTGACGGCAACCCAGCCATGCCAAGATTGAATTTATGTCTGATGAAACCATGGCCGTCACACTGCCAGCAAACCCAGAAAATCTGCCCGCAGATCGATATCTCGATCGCGAGCTGAGCTGGTTGGCGTTTAATCAGCGCGTTCTTGAACTTGCCGAAGACCCAAAGCTTTATTTGCTCGAGCGAGTCAATTTTCTAAGCATTTTTGCGTCAAACCTTGACGAGTTTTTTATGGTTCGTGTTGCCGGCCTAAAGCGCCGAATTGCAACCGGCCTTGCCGTCACATCAAGCTCAGGGCTTTCGCCGCAAGAAGTGCTCTCGCAGATCGCTCGCGGCGTGCACGAACTTCAGAGCCGTCACGCCAAACTTTTCAGCGAAACCATCATTCCTGAACTTCAAAACAACGGGATTTCAATTGTTAAGTGGGAGTCACTTTCTGAAGAGGAAAAGACCAACCTGCACAGCTACTTTCAGGCTCAGATTTTTCCTGTTCTAACCCCGCTTGCGGTCGACCCAGCACACCCATTCCCATACATCTCAGGTCTATCGCTGAACTTGGCCGTTGTGCTTCGCAACATTGAATCAGGAAAAGAGCACTTTGCTCGCGTCAAGGTTCCGCCGCTCCTTCCGCGCTTCGTTCGCATTCCAAACACCGATGGCAGCAAAGATGCAAGGTTCGTGCCTCTCGAGAAACTCATCGGCCAATATTTAGGTCTGCTGTTTCCGGGGATGGAAGTTCTTCAGCACCACACCTTTAGGGTCACTCGAAACGAAGACCTCGAGGTCGACGAAGATGAGGGTGAGAACCTTCTTTTGGCTCTTGAAAAAGAGTTGCTTCGCCGTCGCTTTGGCCCTCCGGTTCGCCTCGAGGTTGCAGACAACATCAACCCTCACGTGCTTGAGCTTTTGGTTCGTGAGCTAGACGTTTCTGAAGAAGATGTTTATCGCCTGCCTGCGCCGCTTGACCTCAAGGGTCTGAGCGAAATCGCATTCCTGAATCGACCAGACCTGCACTATCCGAAGCACCAGGTGATCACCAACCGCTTCTTGCGAAGTGCAGATGATGAGCCAGTCGACTTCTTTAACGTCATTCGCCAGCGCGAAGTCTTGGTGCACCACCCATACGAGAGCTTCTCGACTTCGGTGCAAGAGTTCTTGCGCCAGGCAGCTGCTGATCCACAGGTGCTAGCCATCAAGCAGACCCTGTATCGCACCTCGGGTGACTCACCTATTGTTGATGCGCTAATCGCAGCGGCTGAGGCTGGTAAACAGGTTCTGGCTTTGGTTGAGATTAAGGCTCGATTTGATGAGCAGAACAACATTTCTTGGGCGCGAAAGCTTGAGCAGGCCGGTGTTCACGTGGTTTATGGCATCGTCGGGCTAAAGACCCACTGCAAGCTCTCGCTAGTGATTCGCCAAGAGGGCAGCCAGCTTCGACGCTACTGCCACATCGGAACCGGAAACTACAACCCGAAGACCGCTCGTTTCTATGAGGACTATGGTCTGTTCAGCGCACGCGAGTCGGTTGGCGAAGACCTAACCCGCTTGTTCAACCAGCTATCTGGCTATGCGCCAGACCAAGCATTCCGTTCGCTTCTGGTATCGCCAAACGGCGTTCGCGACGGCCTGATCGAGCGCATCGAAAAAGAGATTTCTCACCACCAGGCTGGCAAGCCAGCCAGTATAAAGATGAAGATGAACTCACTGGTTGACGAGGCGATTATCGACTCGCTCTACAAAGCATCGATTGCCGGTGTGCCGGTTGAAATCCTGGTTCGTGGCATGTGTGCACTTAAACCTGGTGTTGCCGGGTTGAGCGAGAACATCAAGGTTCGATCGGTTCTAGGTCGCTATCTCGAGCATTCTCGCGTGTTTGTCTTTGAAGGCGGCGGAGACCCATCGGTGTTCATTGGCTCGGCCGACATGATGCACCGAAACCTAGATCGTCGCGTTGAGGCGTTGGTTCGCATCTCGCAGCCTGATCACATTAAAGAACTTCAGGATCTTTTTGCTTTGGCAATGGATGACAAGTCTTCGTCTTGGCACCTTGACTCGACCGGCTCATGGACTCGCCATCAGTTCGGCCAAGATGGCTCGGCATTGATCGATGTTCAAGACAAGATCATGGCCGATGTTTATTCAAAGAGAAATTCAAAGAACTAAGTGACCGTTTATGCAGCCGGCGCCCTGCTTTGGCGCGTTGAAAATAATGAACTGATGGTTGCCTTGGTGCACCGCGCTCGCTATGAGGACTGGTCTTGGCCGAAGGGCAAAGTTGACCCGGGTGAGACTCTGCCAGAGACTGCTGTTCGCGAAATCGCCGAAGAAACCGGCCTAAAAATCAAACTCGGATTGCGCCTGGGCATCATCAAATACAGGATGCCAAATGGTTTAGACAAAGAGGTTCACTACTGGGCTGCTCGAGTTTCAGACTCGGTTTTGGCTAAGTCAAAATTTGTGCCAAATGAAGAGGTCGCCAAAGTTGAATGGGTTCGCGCCAGCGAAGCCGGCAAACTGCTGTCTTACGATCACGATCACGACGTGCTTGATCGCCTAATTGATTTGCACGAACTCGACCGCCTGCGCACTAAACCGGTCATCATTCTGCGTCACGCGCAAGCATTGCCAAGGTCTGAGTGGAAAGGTGGCAAAGCCTTAGACGACGGCAAGCGCCCACTATTGCCTGCTGGCGAGATTGAAGCTAAATCGCTAGTGCCACTGCTGAGTGCCTTCTCGCCAAAGCGCCTAATCACTAGCCCGTGGGTGCGCTGCCACAGCACTTTGGCGCCTTATGCGCGCAAGCGCGGTTTGCCCCTGGTAGAGCGCTCACAACTGAGCGAGCTCGGCAACAAAAAAGGCCCAAAGCGCACTGCAAAAGTTGTTGAGGCAATTGTCGAAGACGGTCGACCAGCGGTTATTTGCACGCATCGCCCAGCCCTGCCGACAATTCTTGATGCCTTGGCTAAATTTGGCACCTCAAGCCACGAAATCTTGCTGAACGAAGGTCGCGCGCTCAAGCCGGCCGAGATGATGGTTATTCACCTGACTTGGGCCAAGGGCAGCAAGCAACGCGAGATCGTCAACATCGAGACCTACAGACCGTTTGACTAAACTGCTGAAGTGAAGAATTCCCCATTAGCCGTTCTCGGCTTGCTAGCCGTAACCATCTCTTGGGGCGCCACTTTCGTGCTTATGAAGCCGGCAATCGAGAGCCAGCCCTTCTATGACTTTCTAGCCACTCGCTTCACCATCGCAGTTCTCGTGATGCTGCTGGCGCGACCATCCGTATTTAAAAAACTCGACGCCGACCTCTTGAAAAAAGGCACCGTTTTGGGTGTGATTTTGGCTCTCGGTTATATCACCCAGACCATTGCCCTTGAGATGACGACTGCAGCAATCACCGGCTTTTTAACCGGTCTCTATGCGGTTTTGACCCCACTGATTGGCTGGGTGCTATTTCGTGACAAGGTCGGCGCAAAAGTTCTTTGGGGTGGCATTTTGGCCACCATCGGACTTGGTTTGATTTCGATCAACGGCTTCGGCATCGGTGCTGGTGAAGTTTGGGGCATTATTTGCGCGGTGCTTTATGCCGCACACATTGTTGGTTTGGGCGCCTGGGCTTCTTCAAAAGATGCGTATGCATTCACCGTGGTTCAGCTGGCAATCGTGGGCATCATTAGCTGGATTGGTGCACTGCCAGATGGTTTTCAAGCACCTGAAAACTGGGATGTTTGGTTCGCAATTATTTTTAGCGCTGTGTTTGCGACAGCTCTTGGTTTCTGGGTTCAAACCTGGGCCCAGGCTCACATGGAGCCATCTCGCGTGGCGCTAATTTTGACGCTTGAGGTTGTTTTTGCGGCCCTGTTCGCAGTCTGGAGCGGACAAGAAGTCTTAAGCCTGCGCGTGATTATTGGTGGCGCACTGATGGTGGCCGCGATGCTAATGGTCGAGTGGCCGACCAAGGCAAAGCCGGTGCCGCTCCCTCAGGGCACCTATCACCAGTAATTCTGGCAAGCTAGGCAGCGTTTAGTAGACGCTGCTGGTGCCGGTTCCGCTTGGTAGCGGATCGACACCGAAGGCAATCGCCAACTTATTGATCTTCTCTGCGCGACCTAGTCTTGGTAAGTCACTGCCGTCGCGAATTACGCGACCGCGTGCCTCAAAGTCGGCCATAAAGTCTCTGGCCCAGGTGACATCAGATCGAGTCGGGCTAATCACTTCGTTGATGATTGGAGTTTGGTCTAAGTCCAGGCAGAGCTTTCCGGTCATGCCTAGTGCAACCGTGATTTCAGACTTTTCACGAAGAACCGGATAGCTGGTGCCAACGGTTGGGCCGTCAATCGGGCCAGGCAGGCGACCAACACGACTCGCAACCACCAAACGAGAACGCGGATACGACATGGCAGCCTCATCGGCGCTGGTGCCGGTATCGCGACGATAGTCACCGCTGCCAAATGCCAGGCGGAAGGCGCCCCGAGCCTCGGCAATTTCACGGGCGTCTTCGATGCCGAGCGCAGACTCCACCAAAGCCAGGACTGGCTTGCCTTCGTTTAGCAGTTTGAAGGTGTCGACAACCTGTTCGCCGGCTTCGGTTTTTGCCAGCATCACGCCTCTAAGGTTCTTGATTCCGGCAAGCGCTCGACAATCTTGCTCCCAGAATTCAGTGGTGAAGTCATTGATTCGAACCCAGGAATCGCCGCCGTCAGACAGCCAGCGGATTACGTTCTCGAGTGCCTCGCCTTTGCGGGTTGGGTCTACGGCATCCTCGATGTCTAGGACGATTTCATCAGCCATAGAAGCGTGTGCTCGATCAAAGTTTTCAGGCTTGAGAGCGTTGACTAGTAGCCATGATCTTGAGATTTCAGAATCGATTTTTCGAATTCGAGATGAACCGGCCATTGATAATTCCACTTCTGCGCCATTGCTGATGAGTTAGTTATAAATCTAGGCCATCGAGTGGTCTAAACTAGAGCTTTGTTGCGCGAGCAACGAAGGGCCTATAGCTCAGTTGGTAGAGCAACGGACTTTTAATCCGTGGGTCGTCGGTTCGAGCCCGACTGGGCCTACAAAAACAAAAAGCCACCCTCCATGGGTGGTTTTTTGTTTTTCGTAGACGTGGGTGTGAAGAAACTAGACCGGGCCCCCGCTGACGAAGTCAGTAGGGGCGTCGAGCCCGATTGCGAGCCCCGAGCGTGTCGATAAAAACGGTGGCAACCCACCGTTTTTGATGACGCGGTGGGCGAAGAGAAAAATACCCAACCACTTTCGGTGGTTGGGTATTTTTTTAGCCCAAGGGGGCTAGTCCTGGCTATTTATCCAGGTGGAAATAAGGCACGATCAGGTAGACGCCATAAACCACGGCGCAAGCGCAGAGCGTGAACAAAATGTATGCGCCCGAGCGAAATAGAACCTCATTGCGCAGAGCCGAGCTGTTACCCTTTTTTGAGCTCGAAACTAGGTGGCGAGCGTCGGTCAACCAACGCATTCCAAGTGAAAACAAAGAAACTAGGACGGTTGTTGCACCAATCGCCACAGCGGCAACCAGAAGCAGGCTTCCCCACTCAATCATTATTTCTTTCCTTTCTTGCTCTTCTTTGCAGCGCGTTCTGCCTTGGCTTTTTGAGCTCGCACCTGTCGTGGTGAAGCAACAACTTCTGATGCACCTTCAACTTCGCTAAGCACATTGTGGTGACCAACGCGGTTACGTCGTGAGATCTGGAAGATCGCCATGATGGCGCCAACGGTGACAATTGCGTCAATTAGCAAGCCGTATGGGCTTGACATGGTTAGGAATGCAGACAGCGCACCCACCAAACCAGCAGCTGGCAAAGTGAATAGCCATCCGGTAACGATTTGACCAGCCTTTGACCAGCGAATCGCACCGCCCTTGCGGCCTAGGCCCGCACCCATTACACCGCCTGAAGCCACCTGCGTGGTTGACAGAGCAAAGCCCAAGTTGCTTGAAGCAAGGATTGTCACACCGGTTGAAACCTCTGATGCGAGGCCCTGTGGCGGCTTGATTTCAGCAAGTCCTGAACCCATGGTCTTGATGATTCGCCAACCACCTGAGTAGGTACCCAAGGCGATAGCTGCAGCAGCAGAGATGATTACCCACCATTCAACGTGGTTGCCATCGGCCTGCAGGCCAGAGGTGACCAAAACCAAAGTGATTACACCCATGGTCTTTTGAGCATCGTTGGTTCCGTGCGAGAGCGCCACAAGTGACGATGAGAAGATCTGACCGATCTTGAAGCTGCTGCGGCCAGTGCCAATACCGGTCTTGGCACGCTGAGCCTGAGATCTAGCGGTGATCACATAGGCCAAGCGGGTTGCTAGCAAAGCAGCGATACCTGCGATTAGCGGAGCAAACAGCGCCGGGAAGATAACTTTCTCAAGCACCTTTGGAATGTTGATTGCTGCGACACCGGCATATGCAAGTGCGGCACCGATAAGCCCGCCGAAAAGTGCGTGTGATGACGATGATGGAAGACCTAGCAACCAGGTGGTGAGGTTCCAGAGAATCGCACCGGTTAGGCCGGCAAAAACCATCTCGGCACCTAGGTTTACGCCTTCGTTGATCAGCGAAACCGAAATTGTCTTAGCCACTGCGGTCGAAAGGAAGGCTCCGGCTAGGTTCAACAACGCAGCCAAGATAACTGCAGTTTTTGGCTTGAGAGCGCCGGTAGCAATCGCAGTTGCGCTTGAGTTGGCAGTGTCGTGAAAACCATTAGTGAAGTCAAAAAATAGCGCCAGGGCAACTACTAGGCCCACAATCAAAATTGGATCCACAAGAATCCTTTCCGTCTGAATTTATTTACTGAGTTAACAAATCTTGTTGATGCTATGGACACCAAGTTAACGGAAGGTGAACAAGTCAAATGTTATCCCTGCCGAATGGTTAGATTTTCTGTTTTTGATAACAAATTGAGCTCTGCATTCGAGGACTTTTCGGGAACCAAAATTGGTTCTAAAACCAAATAACTTCAAAATATGCAGGAGCGAAATTTATGTCATTCAACGGTGCACGAATTCTTGTAGTTGGCGGCTCAGGGGCGTTAGGCGCAGAGTTTGTTCGAAAATTCAAAGCCGTGGGTGCCGAAGTTATTGCCTCGGCTAGAAATGCAGATACGGCGCAGCGCATTCCGATTGAAGCCGATCTTAGACTGATTTTGGATTTAGAGGATCAGCAGAGCATCAGTCGGGCAGTTGAGTATCTAAAAACGGCTTACGACCACCTAGATGGAGTCGTTCTGGCGGCTGGGCTGGTTGCCTTCGGCGCCACCGCCGAAACAACAATTTCTAACTTTTCAAGATTGATTCAAGTGAACTGCATCGGTCAAATCGCGGTGGCGAGCGAATTGGGCGAACTGCTGGGCAAGTCAGAGCGTGACTCCAAGTTCATCGCCGGGCTCTCAGGTGTTGTGGCAGAAAAAACTTTTCCGGGAATGGCCGCCTACACCGCGAGCAAAACGGCGTTCTCAGCGGGATTACGCAGCCTGCAACTTGAGCTTCGCCGCAAGGGAATCTCAGTGCTTGATGCCCGCCCGGGCCACACAGAAACTGGCCTTGCCGGCAGGGCAATTTTCGGAACCGCCCCAGCGTTTTCAACCGGTATGACGGCAACGCACGTCGTCGATCGCGTTATTAAGGCGATCTCTGAGCAAAAGACAGAGTTAGCCAGCTCAGATTTTTAGTTTTTAGGCAAACGGATCTGGAATAAAGGCGTACTTAGTCTCTAGGTATTCGTGAATACCCTCCGCTCCACCTTCACGGCCAAGGCCAGAAGCCTTAGTGCCACCAAATGGTGCGGCGGCATTTGATACCAACCCTGAATTGATGCCGGTCATGCCGGTGTCAAGGCTCTCGATTAAACGCAGCTGGCGCTTCGCGTCGTTAGTGAACGCATAAGAAACCAAACCGTATTCGGTGTCGTTAGCCAAGGCCACGGCCTCTTCTTCAGTTTTGAAGTGAGTGATCGGAGCGATTGGACCAAAGATCTCTTCGCGCCAAATAGCTGAGTTGGCGTCGACATTATCGATAACGGTTGGCTCGAAGAAATAGCCCTCGCGGTCAGCCGCAGCGCCGCCGGCAAGAACATCAGCACCCTCAGACTTTGAAACGTCAACCAAGCGCTGAAGGTTAGCTTGAGCCTTGTCATTGATGACTGGGCCGCAAGTGGTGCCTTCGGCAACGCCACGACCTAGCTGCAGCGCTGACATCTTCTCGGCGAACTTTGAAGCGAACTCGCCGGCCACTGATTCGTGAACAATAAAGCGGTTTGCAGCCGTGCAGGCCTGACCAATGTTGCGCATTTTGGCCAGCATTGCGCCAGAAACTGCGGCGTCGACATCGGCATCTTCAAACACCACGAATGGCGCGTTTCCGCCTAGTTCCATAGATGTTCTAAGCACGCGCTCGGCCGATTGCTCAAGCAGCTTGCGACCGACCTGGGTGCTGCCGGTAAAGGTGATCTTGCGTAAGCGGTGGTCACTAATGATGCCAGCCGAGGTGGCAGCTGACTTTGAAGTGGTGATTACGTTTAGCACGCCGGCTGGCAATCCGGCTTCTTCGAAGGTTTTAGCCAGCAGCAAGGTGGTTAGCGGTGTAAGTTCGGCTGGTTTGATGACCATGGTGCAACCGGCTGCCAAAGCTGGTCCGATTTTGCGGGTCGCCATTGCAAGCGGAAAGTTCCATGGGGTGATGGCGAATGCCGGACCAACCGGGCGCTGAGAAATCAGGATTTTGCCTGTGCCCTCAGGGTTGGTGTTGTAGCGGCCGGTGATGCGAACGGCCTCTTCGCTGAACCAGCGCAAAAACTCGTTGCCATAGGCGACCTCACCGCGCGCCTCGGCAAGCGGCTTGCCCATTTCTAGTGAAATTAGGGTGGCGAACTCTTCACTGCGGGTTCGAACTAGGTCAAATGTGCGGCGCAGGATTTCGGCACGTTCGCGAGGGGCGGTGCGAGCCCACTTTGCCTGAACATTATCGGCCGCGGTTAGGGCAGCAAGGGCGTCTTGAGCGTTGGCGTTGGCAATTGATGCCAGAGGCTTGCCGGTTGCTGGGTCTTCGACTTGAATTTGCTGATCAGCATGCCCATCAACCCACTGACCGTTGATAAATAGCTGGGTAGGAACCTTAGCTAGCAGCTCGTGCTCGATGACAGACATGTGAACCTCTTCTTTGAAATCACAACAAGCCTAGGAGATTTAAAGGCTGTATTTTGAAAACAGAGCATCAAGGCGCTGGTTAGCCTGAATCTCGGTTTCTGAGCGAACTAGAGCCAGAGGCAAACGCCGGCGCAGGGCATCTTGACGCGTGACAATCATCTCGTTTTGCAAAATGTGCTCGAGTTCAGCAAAGGTCACAGCCGAACCAAGAAACACTTCTTCGGCTGAGGTTGCGTCTTGCTGCCAGGCCTTGGCGATATGTTCGGCTGCCTTGCCGTGGCGGCGCAAAACAGCAGCTGCAATCTCGCTAGCGCGAGGTCCATACTGATTTTTTGCAGCCTTTAGAACTTGAGAGTTGGTTCGCTGCGACCCGGCACCGAACCAGGATTTTGGCAAAGTTGGCACATTGATTAGTTCGCGCACAGCATCGACGATTTCTTCACCAACATTTAGACAGTCAGTGAGCTTGCCGCCCAAAATCGAGATCGCGAAATTGTTTGGATTGGTCTCGATGACGTGCTCGCGAGACAGCTTATGCCAATCGATTTCTTTTGCCTGAGCGGCAGTTTTATTTGGCTTGATAACCAGCGGACGAACGCCGCTGCGCTCGGCGATGATGTCGGCGCGAGTTAGCGGCTGTGGCAGCGCCAAAAGGCGGTTGATCTGGGCCAACACAAAATCACGGTCGTGATTATTTACATCAGTGTGTGGGTTCTCGACTCTGGTATCCGTCGTGCCAATCACACTGCGATCGCCCATCGGAAGAACGTAAAACAGGCGACCTTCTTCATCCCAGAAAGCTAGGACGCGATCATCGCTGGTGATTTTTGGCACCACCAAGTGAATGCCTTTTGAAAGTGCAATGTGTGACTTTGTCGGGTTCTTAGCCGACTGATTAATTTGATCGGCGAATGGGCCACCGGCATTGATCAATACCTTGGCCAAAACCGAAACTCCCTCGCGGCTAGCTTCTGTCGAGAGTGAACTGTGAAGATCAATTTGCCAACCGGTCTGCGCTCTGTGAACGTTCGAGGCGCGCGTATAGTTTCTGACCACTGCCCCGTGTGATTTCGCGGTCTTCACGAAGTTCCATACGAATCGTGAGTCGTTATCAACCAGAATGCCGTCGAAATATTTGACCGCCGGAGATTTGTCCGTAGCTAAAGCTGGTTCAAATAACTTGGCCTCTTTGCGTGAATAGTATTTGGGCGCCTGGGTTGAGAACCCGCCGATTGCCCAATAGAGCAATGCTCCGGCATAAATAAAAAGTGGCTTGGTTGGCGCATTCGAATCAAGTGAAGCGAAGAATCCGATCTCTCGAATTTGATCGGGAAAATTCTTGAACAGACGCGCACGTGACTTGCAGAGAGAGCGCACCAAGCCGAATTCGAGGGTCTGCAGATATTTGATGCCACCCCAAACCATGTTGCTTGATTCTTGGCTTGTGAAACCGGCAAAATCGCGTTCGTCCACCAATAAAACCGATAATCCGGTTGCAGAAAGTGCGGCCGCTGAAACGGCACCGTTGATGCCTGATCCGATTATTGCCACGTCAAATTTGCGCTGCTCGATATCAGCCAAATTCGGGGCGCTTTTCACTCTTAAATTATCTATCGAATTGTGATGAATTTCGGCCTAAAAGCCAGTGATTTGCTGGTTTGCTTGTATTTGTATCGAGATTCTTTAGGACCACATGCCGATTCTTTCAATTGACGCCGGAACCACTGGCGTAACCGCCCTAATTGTTAACTCCAGTGGCGACATTATTGGGCGCGGCAGTCAAGATTTTGAGCAGTTCTTTTTGTCACCCGGATGGGTTGAGCACGACCTGGATTTGATCTGGTCAGCGGTCGAATATTCGGTTCGAAACGCGATTGCCGAGGCCGGGGTTGGCCCTCAGGCAATCGGCATCACAAACCAGCGCGAGACAATCGCACTTTGGAATCGAAGCGACCTTTCACCGGCACGCAAAGCTATCGTTTGGCAAGACCGCCGAAGCACCGCTCAAGTTGACCGACTTCGCTCCGAGGGTATTGAAGGCAAGATCCGAAACAAAACCGGCCTCGGGTTTGATCCATATTTTTCTTCTTCTAAGTTTTTGTGGCTAGCCGAAAACGAGCCTGCACTTTGGTCAAGGGTCGAAGCTGGCGAGGTTGCCATCGGAACAATCGACAGCTATTTGGTTGCCAAGCTTTCTGGTGGCAAGGCTCACATCACCGATGCCAGCAACGCTTCGCGAACCCAGCTAATGAACATTCATGAGGGCAACTGGGATCAAGAGTTGCTTGAAATATTCAAAGTGCCGCTTAGTGCGCTTCCTGAGATTGTTCCGAATTATGGGCAGTTGGCAAAGACCGACCCCGAGTTCGCATTCGGAATTTCTGCGCCAATAACCGGAATGGCTGGAGACCAGCAGGCAGCCCTATTTGGGCAGGCCGGTTTTGACTCCGGTGCTAATAAGTGCACCTATGGAACCGGAGCATTTATTTTGTGCAACACCGGCGAGGAAGCGTCAGTCAGTGAAAACGGTTTGTTGACCACAATCGCCTGGATGGCGCCAGACAAAAAGATCACCTATGCCCTTGAGGGTGCGGTATTTGTTGCCGGCGCGGCCGTGCAGTGGTTGCGCGATGGCATGGGTTTGATTCAGCACTCGAGTGAAATCGAGGGGCTGGCTAGGCAAGTTGCAACTAGTGATGGAGTTCGGTTTGTGCCAGCGCTTACCGGCCTCGGCACTCCATTTTGGAACCCGGACGTGCGAGGAGCATTTTTTGGAATCACTCGCGGAACACAGAAATCACACCTGGCTCGCGCAGCTCTAGATGGTTTGGCATATCAGGTTCGCGCAGTGGTCGACGCGATTGAAGCAGACCTTGGGCGCAAACTTAGCTCGTTCATAGTTGATGGTGGTGCGGCAGCCAATGACCTGCTGATGCAGATTCAAGCCGACAGCATAAATCTGCCCGTGACTCGCGGTCAAAATCTTGAATCGACCGCTCTTGGTGCGGCATTTTTGGCTGGATTGGGTGCTGGCATTTGGCAGAGCACACATCAGTTGAAATCGATCTTCAAGCTCGACAAGACTTTTGAGCCGAATGACTTTGACGAGACTGAATATCAGAGCTGGCTAAAGGCTTGCAGCGCAGCGATCTCGTTCGCTAACGACTAAGCAGCAATAGGGCGTCGTGCGCAGCCAGATCGATTGCGCCCTTAGCCACCGAATCACCAGACCAAACATCCTGCAGCTCGGTGCTGGTTTCGAAAATACGATTTAAATCAAATTTGCCGGTTGTTTCGCCGCGATTTAGCAGAACGCTCGCTGTCTTGAAGCCCGATTCTTGAGACATGGGCTTTGACCAGATCTCGAGATCTCCGTCTGCGAAAGTGACCTTGCCCTGCTGTCCGCCCCAATCTTGGTCGACCGCGATGATTCCCGGATGTGCCAGCAAATCGCGCACCTCGTCACTCATTCGGGTGAGGTCGTTGCCGGCCATAAGCGGAGCATTCAAAACTGCCCAGACATACATGTGGGCTCGATTTTCGGCCATCGACAACTCTCCGTTGCCAATCTGCAGCATGTCAGGGTCGTTCCAAGCACCGGGCTTTGAATATGGATAAAGCTTTCGCTGCAGATCGATAGTGCGCAGCAACGAAGGCCAGTTCGGCATTAGATCGTCGGTTGTTCGCCACATGTTGCAAAACTCAGGTGCCCATTTGTGCGGCTCGAATAGCCCGTATTCAGAGATCGAATAGACAATGTCGGCGTTCGCGGTCTTCAGCGCCTCAGCCATCTTTCTAAAGGTTGGCTCGGCGATTAGCCCGTCGTTTAAGTGAGCTCGGCACCAGTCATATTTGAGGTAGTCCACTCCCCACTCTACGAATGATTCAGCATCGATCAACTCGCGATTTAGGCTGCCCAGATCATCGCCGTTGTAGTCGTCATACTGCTGCGCACAGGTTAGGGTTCCGGGCACTGAATAAAGCCCAAATTTGAGACCTAGGCCATGGATTTGATCGACCAGACCCTTTATGCCACTCGGAAATCGATGCGGGTGGGTTTGAATTCGTCCAAGGTGATCTCGACGCTTGGCTTGATAGCAATCGTCTAAAACGATGTATTCATAGCCGGCAGCAGCCAGCCCCGAATCGACCATGGCTTTGGCTTGCGCCAAAATTTCTTTCTCGGTCGTCGCTGCGATGTCTGCTCGAAGATTCGAATTCAAGAATCGATTCCACGAGTTCCACCCCATTGGGGGCTGGGCTGCCAGCATGTTTAGATTCGCTCTAGCTCTACCAGAATTCCGCTTTCAGGTGCCAAAACTGGCGGGCGCAAACCTAGTTTGGCCAGTGCAGCGCCGGTCATGACCACACCGTCTAGCCATACTGGTGGCTTGTGTTGAACGGTCTGGGCTTTGCCGGCCAGCTCAACCAACTTGACGCTGTATTTTGCGGTTGGCTCAAGGCCAACGATACGGAACGGCGCTGGCTTGGTGCCCTGCATTGCGCGCAAGGTCACGAAGGCATAGATCGCCTTTGACTTGTCTTGAGCGACAACACCGTGAACAAAGCTGGTGTCATCTGGCTGCTCCACGCGAGTCATGCGACCGCTGTGAATAAGGTCACGGTTGGCCTTGTAGTAGCTGGCCCATGACTTCAGCGCTGCGCGTTCTTCGGCGGTTGCCTCAGTGATGTCCCACTCGATTCCGGCGTGACCAAACAACGCCGTGATTGCGCGGAATGCGATGTGGTGAACGCGATGCGTGGTGTGCGAGTGAGTCGGGCCGATGTGTGATCCGAGCATCTCTGGCGGAATTGCAATCTGGGTGTAGCGCTGAATGTATTGACGCTCAAGCGCATCGTTGCAGTCTGAAGTCCAGAAGCGGTCGGCGTGCTGAACCATGCCTAGGTCGATGCGGCCACCACCCGATGAACATGACTCGATTTCTAGACCCGGGAAACGCTCCTTTAGCTCGTCGAACAAGCGATAGATCGCGAAGGTCTGCTCGCGAACAGCAGCTTTGCCAAAGTGACCAGCATCTGTAAGCACACGGTTGTGGTCCCACTTGATGTAGCTGATCTTGCATGAGGCAAGCACGGCTGAGGTCTGCTCAAGAACGTGCGCGTAGGCACCCGGGTGCGTTAGGTCAAGAACCTGCTGAAAACGGAACTCAGGTGGAATGCGGTCGCCGACCTTCATGATCCAGTCTGGGTGCGCGCGATACAGGTCTGAATCAGGGTTGACCATTTCGCCCTCGAACCAAAGACCAAACTCAAGGCCGCGCTCTTCGAGCATGTCTGAAAGTGGCTTTAGGCCGTTTGGCCAAACCTCGGGAGCAACCACCCAGTCACCGAGACCGGCTTTGTCATCGCGGCGAGCGCCGAACCAACCGTCGTCAAGCACAAAGCGCTCGACACCGACCTCTTTGGCAACATCAGCAAGTTGGGTTAGCTTCTCGAGGTTGTGGTTGAAATAGACAGCCTCCCAAACGTTCAAAGTCAACGGGCGTGGGCGAACGTTGGTTGGGTGGTTTTTGCGTGAGCGAACCCAGCGATAAACGCGGTCAGAGATGCCGTCGATGCCCTCGTTTGAATAGACCACAGCAACGGTTGGTGCGGCATAACTCTCGCCCTGCGCCAAAACGATCTCACCTGGCAGCAGAAGCTCACCAGCAGCAATCGCTGTGCGACCAACCGGGGTCTTTTCAACGATGTGGCGGTTGTTTCCGCTCCACATAACGCTCATGCCCCAGACTTCGCCATCCTGGTAGTTTGCCCCAGGAGTCATAGCCATCTGCACGATTGTGTAGTCGTGCGCAGTTCGGCCCTCACGAACCTCGCGCAACCAAGTGCCCACCTGAATTTCGCGGCGCTGTGGCTGGCGCTCCTTGACCCAACGACCGGTGAAGTCCATGGTTTCGGTGACGTAGTCAGGCAGCGGAAGCCAGGTTGAAAGCTCGTTGAGGCTGTAGTTGCCGGCAGCGGTATTCTTTAGCACCTGGCTGATTTGCAGCACGCCAAACTGGTTTAGCTCGAAGGTCACCCGAATCTCAAGGCCCGACTGAACGTCGGCGCTAGTGATGGTGATGGTGTTCGCCGAGGTGGCAACGTCTTCGATGTTGAACAGCGGTGACCAGTCTTGGCTGTCGCGGTGGCCATCAAGTGCTGGACGACCGGTGACGCCGCGAGAGTTTTCTCGCCACAGACCAGGGTTCTGCGGAAAATCAAAATCACAAGGCGGCACGCCGTCGCGAATAACTTTGAGCAAGTCTCCATCGTGAGTGAAGTCACCTAGTGGTTCACCAAAGTGAACGATGATTGGGGTGCCGGTGCTGGTGTCGATTACCAGGGATACACCGTTTGACTCGCGTTGATAAACGCTCTGACTGCTCATTGCTCTTCTTTTCTGTTGCTGTTTGTGGTTTTTAGATTTCCCTTGATGAACTGCCAAAGCAGCAGACCAAATGAAGCTGTGTGAATCAGGATGACCAGGTAGACCACCCACGGTTCGCGGGCCCACTGGGCATCCATGCGAACCCAAGAAAGACCATATTCTTCGGGACTGTAGGTGCCGATAATTGGTGCACGGGTTGAAACAATTGCCTGACCGAGGCCGGCAGCTGCCGGCGCAGACTCGTATGGTACGGTTTCAACGCCCAAGTCTTGAGCCAAAATTGCGTGCAGGTTCACCGTGTTCGCAAAAGCCAGAACGGTCAATACCGAGCGCTGCCACGCTTTAGCTGCCCACACAAGCGCCAATACCGCAAATGCCTGAACTAAATAGCGCTCGTGAACGCGGGTTGGAAGCGCAAAGAAGCCGACTAGGAGTAGCGCAAAGCCGGTTAGAACGGCCGACGGGGTGCGGTGGCGAAGCAAAATCCAGAAGATGGCGACAGCCAAGCCGAGGAACAGGAACGAGCCGATGATTCCCGATGGGATTCCAAGAATTGGATAGTTATCGGTCGTCCAATAAACCACTCCAGATGAGATTTGCGTTGCCAAAGGCATATCGCCAACAGCGGCCCACATGTTGTATGCGTTAGCAGTAAGGACCGGGAACATTCCAGCCGTTGCTATGTACTGAACCACAAGGCCAAGCAGATCACCGATGACAGGTATGCGAGCCAAGTCTTCGGACACGTATTTAGCGACATAGCCCTCGAGTGACCACGGAACTGCAATCGCAATAAAGGTTGCGAAACCAGCACCAATGGCGGTGAGTGAGCGCCACCAGCGATACTCGCGTGCTGCCATTTGGCCGATGAATACAGGCAAAAGAATCAACAAGACCAGTGCGCCCTGAGGCTTGGTTAGGACTGCGATGGTGAATACCGCTATTGACCATTCGGGCTTTTTGGCCAGCAGCAACAGCACGGCGCCCAGCATAGGAAGGGCCGAAAGTGAGTCAACCTGACTCCAGATTGCTGAGTCATACCAAGTAATAGGCAAAAACAAAAACAGACCGGCCGCCCATAGCCCCTGGCCAGCGCTGAACCACTTTTTGCCGGCAATTGCAAGCACCACTGCGATGGAGACGTCAGCCAAAATTGAAGGCAGTTTGATCAGGTCATAGGGGGTTAGTCCTAGAAATCCGGCTAACGCGTTTAGGCCGACCAAAATATCGGCGAAAACCGGCGGATAGTTGATGCCTGGCTCTACCGCATAGGCCTCGAGCCCATTGTTATTAATTGCATCGATCCAGTAGCCAAAAGTTGCGGTGTCCCAGGCGAACCCTTGGTTGTTGAACACTGCAAATGCCAGATAAAAACGAAACGCTAGACCAATCACCGAAAGACCGCTTAGCACGAGCCAGAAACGGTTTGTAGTCAGTTTGCTTGTCTGCATTAGCGCCAACTAACTGTTTTGTTGATGTTATCGATTTCGAACCTGACTCCCCCGCGACGAATAACTTCAACTCCGTCTCCGCCGGCACGATCAATGCCCAGTTCGTGCATCGCATTCGAGAAAAACTGCTTGGTTGACTCTTCGTCTAGGCGCGTGCCGACATACCAGTTTGGGTTGCCACTGGTCTTGCTGATGGCAACCTGACCGGCCGCGACACCATTCTCAAACTTTGAAGACGCATTGTCTGCGCGCGCAGTGGCAAATTGGGCCCACTCAAATGCCTTTAGGCCTGAGTCAAGTTGAACTATGACATCGTTGTTTAGCGGAGCAAACTCTGAAACCTGTACCCCCAAAGTTTCACGAACCAAACGACCGCCATAACCGCCTAGTTTCACGGTGTCAGAGCGGTCTGAAATACCGGTGAAGTATGAAACGAAAAGCGACCCGCCATTGATCGAATAGTCAATGAATTGCTGCTCTTGCTGGTCGCTGAGCAGATAGACATTTGGCATCATGACTGCGCGATAGTTGGCAAGGTCTTCGGCGGTTGCGTCTGGGCTCACAAAATCAACCCGGATACCCAGCTGCCACAGGGCGCGATACCAGTCGTATGGCAGCTTCCAATATTCCTGTGATGTGGAAGGCAGGTTGCGCTGTGACATTGCCCACCACGAGTCATAGTCGAACACCATGGCGACTTGAGCTTGGTCGGTAGGGCTGCCCCCTAGGTCAACAAGGCTTGAAACATGCTGGCCTAGTTTCACAACGTCGCGCCAGATGCGAGTATCGGTGCCAGCGTGCGGAACCATCGCCGAGTGGAACTTCTCGGAGCCGCTCACCGACTGACGCCACTGGAAGAACATGGCGCCATTTGAACCGCGAGCGATGTGGCTCAGCGAATTTGCAATCATCTCACCGTTGGCTTTTGGCAGGTTGTGTTCTTGCCAGTTAACCGCGCCCGTTGAGTGCTCCATAAGCAACCATGGATTGCCGCCGGCAAATCCCCGAGTCAGATCGGCCTGAAATGCCAGGTCGATATAGTTCTCGGGGTCCTGCGCGATTAGGTAGTGGTCGGTCGAAACGAAGTCGACCTCTTTGGCCCACATCCAGTAGTCAATCAGCCATGCGTGACGCAGCGACATGAAGTTTGTAGTGATTGGGTTCACACTGTCGTGACGGCGAATCTCGTCACGCTCGGCCTTGAAAAGATCCAGAATTTGCTCGTTGCTGAAGCGGTGAAAATCTAAAACCATACTTGGGTTCGGATAGGTGCCTGCCGGCGTCTCGCGTGGTGGAAGAATCTGATTCCACTCGTGATAGCGCTGCGACCAGAAATCGGTGCCCCAAGCCTTGTTTAGCTCGGCGAGATCGATGTATTTTGCCCGAAGCCACTCGCGCCAGGCAACAGCACTGACATCACAAAAACAACGCGGGTTGTGACAGCCATATTCATTGTTGACGTGCCACATTTTGACAGCCGGGTGCTTCGAATAGCGCTTAGCCAGCTGAGCAACTAGGGCCACCGCCTTGGCTTTGTAAATCGGTGAGCTGATGCAGTAATTTTGACGACCACCGTGGTTTTGGCGCACTCCAGCTGCAGTCATTGGCAATATTTCAGGATGCGCGGTCGTTAGCCAAGCTGGCGGTGAGGCAGTGGCCGTGGCTAGATCGACGCCGATGCCGTTTTTGTGCAGCAGGTCGATGATTTCGTCGAGCCATTCAAATCGATAGTCGCCGTCGGCTACCTCGAGGTTGGCCCATGAAAAGATGCCGAGACTGACTAGGTTGACGTTGGCTTCGCGCATCAGGCGCACGTCTTCTTGCCAAACCTCACGGCTCCATTGCTCGGGGTTATAGTCGCCACCAAAAAAGAATGTTGGTGGAATTTGGTTTGGCATCTTTGCTCTCTCGGTTGAGCTGGTGATTGAAATCTATTGCAGGCCTTATGTCTGCAAGTTGGTGAAACTTGCGATTCGAGCAAACCGGGGGTGCATTACTGCACCCCCGGCCTCTCGCATCTGATAAATCAGATTATTCCGCTAAGAATTAGCCGAATAGTCGCTTGATCTTTGAGTTAGCGATTGCTAGCTGCTCGTCGATCTGGTCATTGACAACCTTGCCACCCATGATGTTGTCCATCACTGGGCCAATGATGTCGTCAACCTGTGACTTCTTGTTCGCAATTGGGAACAAGAAGGTGGTCTTGTTCTTGATGTGAACGTAAAGTGCGTCAACGTTGATTCCCTTTGAGTTGAAGGTCTTTACAGCCTTCGCGGTTGCAGCTGGAATAGCTGGGAATACGGTTGCCTCACCGGCGATGATGTTCTGACATGCAGCTGAACCCATGAACTTAACCCACTGCCATGCAGCTTCTGGGTTCTTGGTGCCCTTGTAGATGTTGTCTGCAAGACCGTTGTACATAGATGCACGCTTGCCAGTTGGACCAACTGGAGTTGCTGCTAGTGCTGGAGTGAAGGTTGCGTTCTTCTTGCCGAAGATTGAACCGGTGTTCCATGAACCTTCGCTTAGGATTGCGGCCTTACCAGCAGCTAGCTGGTCCTGGCCTGAGATGCCCTTGCTCTGTGCAAGTGAAGGCATGTAACCCTTAGCGATAAGACCCTGCCACCACTTCAAAGTGTCTGAAAGCTTCTTTGAGTCGTAGTGGTAGTTAGCGTTCCATGGGCCGTCGTTAACCTTCCAGCCGTTAGCAGCTGCAAGGAATGACCACTCGGTCTGTCCGTTACCGCCACCTGAACCTGATAGCCATAGACCGTAGGTTGCAACGTTCTTAGGGTCGAAGCCAGCTTCGTTTCCGCGCTTGCCGTTCTTGTCTACGGTTAGTGCAGCAATTGCCTTCTCGTAGGTTCCACCGTTGGTTGGGTTCCAGTTCAAGTTGCTTAGGTTAACGCCAGCAGCGTCAGCAAGCTTCTTGTTGTAGAAAAGACCAATGGTGTCGAAGTCCTTTGGAAGACCGTACTGGATCTTTGATGGGTCACGCCATAGAGCTGCAAGGCCTGGCTGGTAAGTTGCGTCAACAACAACCTTGTCGCGCTTGATGTAGCTGTCTAGAGGCAGAATCTGCTTCTTAGCAGCGAACTCTGGGAAGAAAGCAAGGTGTGAGGTGAAGACGTCATAGCCCTTACCTGATACGAAACCTGCGTTTACCTTGGTCCAGTAGTCGTCCCAACCGATTTGCTCGATGTTTACGGTAACTCCTGATGCTTTCTTGAATGCAGCAGCACACTTTACATAGCCTGGCTTCTGGTTTGCGTCCCATAGACCGTAGGTGATGGTGCCTGATGCCTTTGGTGCAGCCTGAGCGACAGAGCCCATGCCAACCACAACTGCTGCAGCGGTAAGAATCGCTGCGGAAGTTTTGAGGAACTTCATAACTTCATCCTTCTTTGGTTATCACTGTTGTATGGCCAAACCGCTTTTGCGCTCTGACCTTCCGGCGTCGAGTCTCTCCTCTACTTGACTCCGGAAGCTTGGATTGATCCCACGATCTTCTTTCCAAAGAAGACCATCAGCAGGATCATTGGCACGGCTGCTACGAGAGCACCGGCCATTAGGCCGCCCCAGTCGGGGCTTCCTTGAGGGGTCTGTGACTTGAACACTCCCAGCGCCACGGTTAGTGGTGTCGCAGCTGGGTCACCATTGGCGATGTAGAAAGGCCATAGGTAGTCGTTCCAGTAGAAAATGAACTGCAGCACGAAGACTGTGATGATCTGCGGCATTGCCATAGGCGCCACGATGCTTCTAAAAATCTTGAAGTGGTTTGCGCCGTCGATGACAGCGGCTTCGATAATGCTGAGGTTTGTGCCCAAAAAGAACTGACGCAAGAAGAACACTGCGAAAGGCGCCATCAACAGTGAAGGCAGCATGATGCCGGCCATGGTGTTTAGCAAACCAAGATCGCGAATTAGCAAGAAGTTTGGCAGTGTCAAGAAGATGCCTGGCACGGTTAGTGCGATGAGGAAGATGAAAAAGACTCCGTCGCGACCCTTCCAGCGAAGAATTGAGAATGCGTAAGCTGCTGCCGCGCTGAAGAACACCTGACTGATCGAGATTACGGTCGACATGATGGTCGAGTTTGCGAACGCCTGCAAGAAGTTGACCGAAGCTCCAGATCCACCCTCGGCAAGAGCTTCTTCTTCGGTCGCGATACCGAAGACGCGCTCAAAGCCGCCCCAGGTGAAGTTGTGCGGCAGCAAGCTGAGCGCATCTTCAAAAAGAGTGCGGTTATTGCTTAGTGCTGTTCGAAGCATCCAATAAATCGGGAACAAGGTCACTAGAACGATGATGGTTAGCGACACATAGCCAAAGATCTTGGCGGCTAGTGATTGCGGAACGCGATAAGTATCCTCGTGTTCGGTTGCGCGCTTTTTAGTCAATAGAGCCATGGTTATCGATCCAAATCTGACTGGTTGGCACGAAGAAGCTTGGTCTGAAGAAGTGCAATAAGTGACAGCATGACCATCAAGAAGACAGAGATTGCCGAGGCGTAGCCAAATTCAAATGCTCCCCAAGCTTTGTCAGCAATCCAAATGCTGAAGGTCTTGGTTGCCATGCCCGGACCACCATTAGTGGTCACGGCGATGGTGTCGAAGATCTGGAAGCTACCGGTGATTGTGATGACCAATACGAAAGAAAGAACCGGGCGAAGCAGCGGCAACGTGATTGATCGGAAGGTGCGCCATTCTGATGCGCCATCCACCGCTGCGGCTGCGTATACATCGTCAGGAATTGCCTGAAGACCCGCAAACACTAGGAGAGCTGTGTAGCCCATGTGACGCCAAACATTGATCAAAGCGATGGTTGGCATCGAGGTGACGTCGTCAAAGAAGGTGATCTTTGGCAGGTTCAAGAAATCGATGACGGTGTTGACCAAACCTAGGTTGTAGTCGAGCAGCCAATACCAAACCAAAGCTACGATCACGTTTGAGATTAGGTATGGCACCAAGATGATGCCGCGCACTAGGGACGATCGAGTGAAGCGGTGCAGTAGAACCGCGATGAAAACCGCGATCACTGTCTGGAATGCGATGTTGATTAGAACGTATTCCAGAGTCACCCAAAGTGCGTTCCAGAAATATTCGTCTTGGAACATGCGAACGAAGTTGTCGACACCGATGAATACCGGCTCGGTGAAAACGTCATAAGAGGTGAACGCCAAGTAGATGCCGCGGATGCCGGGTGCGATAACAAAAACGGTAAGGCCGATCAGGGCAGGCAGCATGAAAGGCACGGCAGTGAGAAAGTCACTGCGACGCTTTGCTGATTTCACGGTGGCATTCGCCATTCGTTGGGCTCCTTGATCGATCATCCTTGCCCAGATTGTCGAGACACTCTTTAGACAAAGTTCGAGCGATTTTTTGCTCGATAGGTCGATGTTAGAACCAAGTCAAAACAAATTTTCACAAAAGTTCACAAAAGTAATCAATTTGTTACGGAATCTGTCATCTTTCGTTGTTAACAATGTCTATCGTTGTAAAAGTAAGTTCTAGACACAGGAAGCAACATGCTCGCTGCACAGCGCCAAACGATGATTCTCGATTACGTCGGGAAGCTGGGCGCTGCGCGCATCTCGGAGCTGGCTGAATCACTAGACGTTTCTGAAATGACCGTTCGCCGCGACATTGACACTTTGGCTGAACAGGGCCTGGTCGATAAAGTTCACGGTGGAGCAACTGCGATTCTTGAACAGTCGCCGGCAACAGAGCCGCCATTCAAATCAAAATCACTGCGCGAGCAGGTCACTAAAGATGCCATCGCAGCCAAAGCTGCTGAGTTAATTCAGCCAGGTGCGGCAATAGCAATGATGGGTGGCAGCTCGGTCTTTGCCATGACCCGTCACATCAAAGACATTCCGCGTCTAACGGTGGTGACAAACTCGCTGCCTGTGTCTGACTATCTACACAGCGAAGGTCGTGCCGATCAGACCGTGATCTTGGCTGGCGGCATGCGCACCCCTACCGACTCACTAGTTGGTGAAATTGCAATTCAAACTTTCGACAAAGTGAATGTGGACATGGTTTTTATGGGCACCCACGGCATGGATATCCGCGGCGGATACAGCTCGCCAAATCTGTTTGAATCTGAGACCAACCTTGCAATCAGATCGCGCGCCAAAAAGCTCATAGTTCTTGCTGACCACACCAAGTGGGGTCAGGTTGGCTTTAGCACCTTTGCCAAGCTTTCAGATGCTGACGTATTGATTACCGACGCCGGATTGCCGAGCGATGCTCTAGCTGAACTAAAGCAACATGTTGCTGAGGTTCAACTGGTATCAACCGAAATCGAAAACCTAAGCCGAGGCGTGCTGTGATTCGCCGCATAGACGCAAAGCTGGCCGACGGCCGCGACCTGATCTATTTCGATGATGAAGGGTCATCGCTTGCGATCGAACGCGCGCACGATCACCGCGAACTGGGCGAACGTCCATCAGTTGCAGAGATGCGCCTTGATTCACTAACCGGCGACTGGATCTCTATTGCCGCGGCCCGAAACGGTCGCGCCTTTTTGCCACCCGCACACCAGTGCCCGCTGTGCCCTACCACCGCAGACAATCCATCTGAGCTGCCTGACAACTTTGACGTTGCAGTTTTCGAAAACAAGAGCCCGGCATTTGGTCCCGACCTGCTTGAAACCGATGACCCGGGCTATGCAAATGGCAAAAGCATTGAACTTGGCTCAACCCGCAAGTCGGTTGGTCGCTGCGAAGTTGTTGTATTTGGGCCTGAGCACCTAGGTGCACTTGGTTCAATGTCGGTATCTCGCGTTCGCACAGTGATCGAGGCTTGGGCTCAGCGAACTGAAGCGCTTCAGGCACTGCCTGGCGTTCGTCAAGTTTTTCCGTTTGAGAATCGCGGGCAAGAAATCGGCGTGACCCTTCACCACCCACATGGCCAGATCTATTCATACCCATATGTCACCCCAAGAACCGTCAAACTTTTGAGCTCGATCGCCAAGTATGGTGCTGATTTATTCCAGAAAACTCTGGAGTTTGAGCAGGCTAGTGACCGTGTTTTGATCGCTGGTGCGCACTTCACTGCATACGTGCCATTTGCCGCACGCTGGCCAATCGAGATTCACCTTTTGCCACACCGCCACGTGCAGCACTTCGGCCAGTTGACCGTCGAAGAGCGCGATGAGCTTGCTGGCATCTATCGCCAGTTGCTTGCCGCCATGGACAAAATATATGAAACCCCTACCCCATACATTGCTGCCTGGCATCAGGCGCCATTGGTAGATGGCGGCGAGAATGTGCGCCTTCAACTGCAGATCACTTCACCGCGACGAGCAGCTGACAAATTGAAATTCTTGGCTGGATCAGAGTCGGCAATGGGTGCTTTTATCGGCGACGTTGCCCCTGAGGTAGCTGCACAAATGATTCGAAAGGCGCTCTAGTGACCGACGAGTTGATTGCGCGCGCGAGTTCTGACTTCACAGCAGCCTATGGCTACGAACCAGCTGGGGTCTGGTCGGCCCCGGGTCGCGTGAATCTAATCGGTGAGCACACCGACTACAACGAGGGTTTTGTTTTTCCGTTTGCGATCAACCGTCACACTTTTGCTGCGATAGCTTTGCGCAACGACCGAATCGTTCGAGTTTCATCAAGCTTTTCGCCAGCTATGCACCAAATCAACCTGGATGAAATAGCCCGCGATGAGGCCAACGACTGGGCTGCTTATCCGTTTGGAGTTGCTTGGGCTCTGATTCAACTGGGCGCAACTAAATCGATAGGTTTTGACTGCTACATCGAATCTGACGTTCCGGTGGGTGCTGGGCTTTCTTCTTCAGCCGCCATTGAATGTGCCGTTGGCTTTGGGCTGAATGAGCTTTGGGGTGCTGGCTTCGACCGCAAGACCCTGGCCAAGGCCGGTCAACTTGCCGAGAACGAAATTGTTGGCGCACCAACCGGAATCATGGATCAGTCGGCTTCGCTTCTCGGTGAAATCGATAAAGGCGTATTTCTGGACTGCCGCAACCTAGAGGCACAGGTTATCGAGCTTGGTTTTGCCAGCGCTGGCCTTGAACTATTGATTATTGATACCAAGGTTGCCCACCGTCACGCCGATGGCGGCTATGCCTCTCGTCGCGCGGCTTGCGAGCTTGGTGCGCAGGTAATGGGCGTAAATAGTCTTCGCGAGCTTGAAGCTAGCGGTCTGCCAAAAGCTCAGGACCTTTTGGATGAAGTAAGTTTTCGCAGGGTTCGTCACGTTGTGACCGAAAACCAGCGAGTGCTCGATACCGTGAGCACCCTTCAAAACAGTGGCGCTCAAGCCATTGGTGGGTTGCTCTATGAATCTCACAAGTCGATGCGAGACGACTTTGAGATTTCGGTAGACGAGCTAGACGCCGCAGTCGAAACCGCACTGAAGCATGGGGCCATTGGTGCTCGCATGACCGGTGGCGGATTCGGCGGTGCGGCAATCGCACTGACCCCGATCGACAAAATCAGCGAGGTCACCCTTGCGGTGCTGGCTGAATTTGAGAACCTGGGCTTTGCAAAACCAGACATATTTGCCGTATCAGCCGGTCCTGGGGCTAAACGCGAAAAATAAGGTCTCCTTGGAAACTGAAAACCCCCTTCGTTTTTGCCGAACCGAAGGGGGTTTTCTCATGCGCGAAACTTTCGCAGTGGTTTTTATGCGTCGAATGCACCGACCTTTTAGAGGTGTCGCTCGTCAACTCCGTTGTAGTTAGACAGCGGGCGGATCAGCGCGTTTGAGGCAGCCTGCTCCATGATGTGCGCGGTCCATCCGGTGATTCGAGCTGCAACAAATAGCGGTGTGAAGGTCAAGGTATCGAAACCCATCAGGTGATAGGCAGGGCCTGATGGATAGTCAAGGTTAGGCAAAATACCCTTGCGCTCAGTCATAGCCGCCTCAAGGCCTTCATACAGGTCTAGAACATCTGGGCGGTTGTAATAATCGATTAGCTCAACCATCGCAGCGCGCATGGTCGGCACTCGTGAATCACCCTTTTTATAGACGCGGTGACCGAAGCCCATGATCTTGCGTTTTTCGGCGAGCGCCTGCTCGAGCCAGGCTTCGGCACGAGCAGCAGCGTCAGGGCCAAATCCGATTTCGTCGAAGATGTGCAGCACTGCCTCGTTTGCCCCGCCGTGCAACGCGCCCTTTAGGGCACCTACAGCTCCGGTGACCGCTGAATACAGGTCAGAGGTGGTTGAGGTGATCACGCGCGCTGTGAATGTTGAAGCGTTGAATGAGTGCTCCGCATAGAGCACGAGCGAGATACGGAACGCGTTGACTACAACATCATCCGGAATTTCACCGAAGGTCATCCATAGAAAGTTTTGCGAGAAATCTAGGTCTTCACGCGGTGCAATTAGTTCTTGCCCGCGGCGACGACGTTGGTCATAAGCGACCACGGCAGGCAACTTCGCAAACAAGCGCATTGACTTAGCCAAGTTCGCTGCCGGTGCTGGGTTCTCAGCCTCAGGGTCTTGAGCACCAATCACGCTTACGGCAGTTCGCACTACGTCCATTGGGTGGCTGGTTTTTGGCAGCTCATCGATGACGCGCTTTACCGAAGCATCAAGCGACCTGTTTGAGCGCTCGAACTTCACAAATTCAGCTACCTCAGCGGCGGTTGGAAGCTCGCCTTTCCAAAGCAACCAGGCAACCTCTTCGAAGCTCTTTTGAGCGGCAAGCTCTTGAACCGGATAGCCGCGATACAAGAGCGAATTGGTCTCTGGGTTGACTTTAGAAATGGCGGTGTTGTCAACCACTACTCCAGCTAGACCTTTATAGATTGTTGGCTCAGTCTCGGACATCTTTGTACCTTTCAGAACTGCTGATTTGAAATTTGAATTTCGTCGATTGCTGGATTAGTGCTTGTGGTGGGTAGAGAGATCGAAGTTAAAGACCCCTGAATCAAAGTGGTTGTATGCCTCATAGTCGAGCAATTCATAAAGCTCGGCGCGGGTCTGCATTTCACTGACCACGTTTTGCAAAGAGCCGTTATCGCGCAACGAATCAAGCCCACGCATTGCTGAGCCCATAGCCAAACGCAAAAGCGAAACCGGATAGATCACAATGTTCATGCCAACATCAGCTAGCTGCTGCTTGGTGAACAGCTCGCTCTTGCCGAATTCGGTCATGTTGGCAAGCAATGGAACATCGATTGCCTTTCGCATTGCCTCAAACTCGCTTAGGTCTTTCATCGCCTCAGGGAAGATTGCGTCAGCACCGGCATCGACCAACTTTTTTGCGCGATCGATAGCGGCATCTAGCCCCTCCGCGGCGCGAATGTCAGTGCGGGCCATTATCAATAGGTTGTCATCGCGACGAGCATCGACCGCAGCTTTGATTCGCTTGATCGCAATGTCGTCGTCAACCACACCTTTGCCATCAAGGTGACCGCAGCGCTTTGGGTTGATCTGGTCTTCGATGTGAAGACCGGCAACTCCGGCGTCTTCGAGCATCTGAATTGTTCTTGCCACATTCATTGGCTCACCAAAACCAGTATCCGCGTCAATAATCGCTGGCAGATCAATCATTCGAGAGATCTGCTCGCCTCGGCCGGCAACCTCGCTGAGAGTGGTCAGACCAATGTCTGGCAAACCCAAATCGGCAGCAAGCACTGCACCAGAGATGTAGACACCGTCAAAACCCTTTTGTTGAATCAGCTTGGCTGATAAGGGGTTGAAAGCACCAGGAAACTGAAGCAGTTCACCGCTGGCTAGGCGTTCGCGAAATACTCGACGCTTTTCGGCCGGGGTGGTTTTGGCATAGAGCATTAGAACAGGCCTTCTGGGTTCTTAACCGAAGCCATTACGCCAGCCTTAGCGGTGATAGTTAGTCCGCCAATTTCGGCTGCGGTTAGCTCAGGCAGACGCTGAACCAGGTTCAAGAAGCGCTCGATTTCAGCCTCGTCTAGAACCTCAGCCGCTAGAGTGCGGAACTTGTTGATGTATTGCTCGCGAGCAAACGGACGAGCACCAAGTGGGTGGGCATCGGCCACGGCAATTTCATCGACAATCTTGGTGCCGTCGTTCAAGGTGATCTCAACGCGGCCACCAAATGCCTTTTCAATCGGGTCGATTGAGTGATAGCGTCGCGTCCACTCGGCATCTTCGAGAGTGGTGGTCTTGTGCCAAAGCGCCACAGTGTCTGGGCGGGCAGCGCGCTCAGGCGCATAGCTGTCAACGTGGTGCCAGCTGCCATCCTGCAGTGCAACGGTGAAGATGTAAGGAATCGAGTGGTCAAGGGTTTCGCGGCTCGCGGTCGGGTCATATTTTTGCGGGTCATTTGCGCCTGAACCGATTACATAGTGAGTGTGGTGCGAGGTGTGAATAACCACCGAAGCAACGTTGTTTGGGTCGGTGATCTCAGGGTGCTCACGGTTAAGTTTGCGACCAAGGTCGATCCAAGCCTGTGCCTGATACTCGGCTGAATGTTCCTTTGTATAGGTGTCAAGGATTCCGCGCTTTGGCTCACCCGCTTCAGGAAGCGGAACCTCATAGGCGGCGTTTGGACCATCGAGCATCCAGGCGATAACTCCGTCTTCACCTTCATAAATCGGGGTAGGGCTGGTTTCGCCACGCATTGCGCGGTCGACTGCCTCAACGGCCATCTTGCCGGCAAATGCTGGGGCGTGTGCCTTCCAGCTTGAAATTTCACCCTTGCGTGACTGGCGAGTAGCGGTTGTAGTGTGCAGTGCCTGGCCGATTGCCTGATAAATGGTGTCGGTAGACAGGCCGAGCATGGTTCCGATGCCGGCAGCAGCCGATGGGCCAAGGTGTGCAACGTGGTCGATCTTGTGCTTGTGCAGACAGATTGCCTTCACCAGGTCGACCTGAATTTCATAGCCGGTTGCGATTCCGCGAATTAGGTCGCGGCCACTAACGCCAACGTGCTGACCGACAGCCAAAATTGCTGGGATGTTGTCGCCCGGGTGTGAATAGTCGGCTGCCAAGAAGGTGTCGTGATAGTCGAGTTCGCGCACTGCTACACCGTTCGCCCAGGCTGCCCACTCAGGTGAGACGCGAGTGTCTTGTGCTTCACCGAAAACATTGGCGCCATTGCCATTCTTTGACTTCGGGTGAGCTAGTGCTTGAGAGCGGGCTGAAACTACTGGCTTGCGGGTCAGTGACGCTGCTGCCACCGAAGCGTTATCGATGATTCGGTTGATGACCATTTCAACAACCTCGGGCAAAACCTCTACCGGGTCGGTCGCAACCTTGGCAATCTTGTATGCCAGTTGGTCTTGGCGAGCAAGGGTCTCTTCACTCTTATAGACACGTACGTGGTTCAGTTTCATTTTGATTCCTTCGTGTGGTTTGGCCGTTAGGCGACTTCTTTTGTCTGTGAAAACTGCTCTTGAACCTCAGCCGTGATGCTCTGCTGAGATTTGTGGAGGTGAACGTGGGTGGCGTGCGCGGCGAGCGCTGCATCGCCGTCGAGGATCGCCTCGATGATTAGCAACGTTTCGCGGGCACTCTCGAGAAGTCGCTCAGGGTTGTGCTCGGCCATGCGTCGGATGCGAGCCATGTGGGTTCGAACGTTCCTTAGGGCTGACACTAGATATTCGTTTTGAACCGACGCATCGACAGCGTCATCAAAACGGGCATTAAGACTGTAAAAAACCGCGATACCGGCATTGCCTGATTCGATAAGCTGCTTGGCAGCAATGAATTCTTGCTGCAAGTTCAAGAAGATTTCTGGGTCTCGCCTTTGAGCTGCCAAACGAGCTGCCTGCTCTTCTAGGCCTTCGCGCACTTCATAAAGCTGGGCAACATTCTCAAGAGTGATTGAAGCAACCACTGCCCCGCGACCCGGTTGAGCGTCAACCAAGCCATCGGCGATGAGGCGGTTTAGTGCCTCTCTGAAAGGAGTGCGGGAAACGCCAATTCGACTCGACTGTTCTACTTCGCCCAGATCTGTGCCAGGCGCCAAATCACCCGAAACGATTTCGTTCAACAACACGCGATAAGCCTTGTCGCTTGCACGCATAGTCGAACTCCTTTCGATTCGATGTCGGTTTACTGCTAACTAAAGCTTGAACCAGTTCTGGTCAGATTGTATACAAAGTTAGACAACGAATTGATAAAGAATTCCTAAAAAGCCTGATTTATGTGGATTTCTCGTAGCACGATATGTACTACTTGTATACATTCAGTATCGCTAACCGCATACCTCTGCTCGATGGGGAGACAGATTATGGCTACAAATTTAGGCAGCTATCGCCAGGCTTATGAGTCAAGCGTTGAAGATTCAGCGCAGTTTTGGCTCGAGGCATCAAAAGGTATCGACTGGGTCACGCCGCCGACTGACGCGCTGGATGAAACACAGGCACCGGTTTATCGCTGGTTTCCGAATGCTGAACTGAATACCTGCTACAACGCAGTCGATCGTCACGTTGCCAATGGCCGAGCAAACCAAGTTGCAATCATTTATGACTCAGCCATGACCGGCACCAAGCACAGCTACACCTATGGCGAGTTGCTAATGCGCGTGCGTCAATTTGCTGGCGCTCTTCGTGCGCAGGGTGTAGAAAAAGGCGACCGAGTTTTGATCTATCTGCCGATGATTCCGCACGCAATCATTGCGATGCTGGCCTGTGCACGCATTGGCGCAGTCCACTCGGTTGTGTTTGGCGGTTTTGCAGCTGGCGAATTGGCCGTGCGAATTGACGACGCAAGCCCAAAGGTAATCGTGACCGCATCGGGTGGTTTCGAGCCTGGTCGCTCGGTTGAATATCTGCCGATTGTCGCCGAGGCGCTAAAACTTTCAAAAGGCTCGGTCAAGTCGGTAATCGTAAAAGAGCGCCCAAGCATCGAAGCGCAGCGCTCGCAATTCGACGGAACCGATGGCGTTGCCTGGCTTGACTGGGATGAGGTTGAAGCGAATGCAAATCCGGCTGATTGTGTGACCGTGAGTGCAACAGATCCTCTCTATGTTCTCTACACCTCTGGCACCACCGGAATGCCAAAGGGCATTGTTCGCGACAATGGCGGTCACGCGGTTGCCCTCAACTGGAGCATGAAGAACATCTACAACATCTCAGCCGGAGACGTAATGTGGGCGGCTTCTGACGTTGGCTGGGTGGTAGGCCACTCATACATTGTTTATGCACCGCTTTTTGCCGGTGCCACCACTGTGATTTATGAGGGCAAGCCGATTGGCACCCCCGATGCCGGAGCTTTCTGGCGTGTGGTTCAAGAGCACAAAGTTAAGGTTCTTTTCACTGCGCCGACGGCGATTCGTGCAATTCGCCGAACCGACCCAGAGCTCGAGCTTCTGCAGAAATATGATGTCACCAGCCTCGAGACCTTGTTCCTCGCAGGCGAACGCCTAGACACCGAGACCTATCACTGGGCCAACGACGGGCTGCACTGCCCAGTTGTTGATCACTGGTGGCAAACCGAAACCGGATGGCCAATCACTTCGAACCCTCGAGGAATCGAAACCCTCGAAGTGAAGCCGGGATCATCAACCGTTCCTGTTCCTGGATACAAAGTTGAGGTTGTCGACTCGAAGGGTCGACCGGTTGCCGCGAACGAAGAAGGAAACATTGTTATTCGTCTTCCGATGCCACCGGGAACCCTTGCCGGTCTATGGGGTCGCCCAGACGGATACGAGAAGTCTTATCTGACCGCATTCGAAGGTTTTTACACCACCGGAGACTCTGGGTTCCTTGATGAGGATGGCTATGTCTTCGTCATGGGTAGAACCGATGACGTGATCAATGTTGCCGGGCACCGCCTATCCACCGGTCAACTCGAAGAGGCATTGGCTCATCACCCAGCAGTTGCCGAGTGTGCTGTGATCGGGGTCAAAGACGAGCTAAAGGGTCAGCGCGCTGCTGGCTTTGTGACCCTAAAGGCTGGTATCACCGACGACCACAAGCAGATTTGCGATGAATTGGTCAAGCTGGTTCGAGACAAGGTTGGGCCAGTTGCGGCATTCCGTGACGTCGCAGTTTTGGCGAGACTGCCAAAAACGCGCTCCGGAAAAATCTTGCGCAAAACCATGCGCCAGATTGTTGACGGTGAGCCAGTTAAGGTGCCGCCGACCATTGAGGATCCGACTGTTCTAGACGACCTTCGCGAGGTTCTCGGACTCTAGAGGTTTATTGTGACGCCCCAGGCGGCTTTGAATTCAGCTCCTGGTTCGATCCAAGCAAGCCCGTCGCCATTGTTGAAGGCATTTGGTGCTGCCGTCTGAGGCTCAATCGCTGCGGCGTAAACCGGGCCGTTTTTAGTAGGGAAAAAGTTTGGCGTAAAGAGCACAACGTGCTTGAAAGTCTGGTCTTGCCAAACGTCTAGCCCCTGACCCGAGGCGGTAGTCAGGTAGGTGTGGCCCAGGCCATCTTGGTCTAGGTCGAAATCGGTGAAGTCATCATCAAAGAAGTGATCTGCGATTCGAACACCCTCAGCCAAGTTGTAGCTGTCGGTTGGAGTTGGCAACCAATCGGTTGGAATTTGACGCTCGTCGCACTTTAGCCAGGTTTTGGCATTGGTTCGGATTACCAGGTCAGCCGTTGGTTCAGCCGAGAACTGAAAATAAGCGTGCCCGCCGACTGCATACGGAGCCTTTTTATCGCTCTGGTTTTTAGCGGTGTGACTAACAGTTAAGCCCGATTCGCTGAGGCTATAGGTGACCGTGGTTTCAACCAAGAACGGATAACCCTCACGCGGATAAATGACGCCACCCAGGGTGACCGATGATTCGGTTTGTTCAATAAGTGAGTATGGAAAACGACCCATGAATCCGTGGTTTGCGTTTTGCTGGGAGTGAATTGTGATGTCAACTTCGAGAGTATTGCCCTCGTATTGCCATTTTCCGCCATCGATTCGGTTTGGCCAAGGTGCCATGACGATGCCTGCGCATAGCGGCGCTGGCTCATCTTCGGCATAGGGAACCACTAGTTCGATGTCGTTGATTTTGAATTCGCGAAGCGAGGCCCCCACCTGCGCAATTGTTGCCTGAATCAAACCTTTTGAAGAGGCAAATGACAGGCGAAACTGTTGACCAGAGGCTGTAGGCATAGCGATAAGCCTAGTTGCTGACGCCGACTAAACAGCCAGCGTCAACCAGCTGATCAATCGCGTTTTCAGTGCTTTCGGCGGCAACGCCCGCGGTCAAATTCGTGAGCACGGTGACTTCAAGGCCGAGGTTGCGAGCACCAAGAGCCGAAGCCAAGACGCAATAGTCGGTGGCGATGCCAACCACGTCAACTTCATCAATGCTCAGCTCTTTGATTAGGTCTTGGGTTGACTTGCCTTCAGGAGTGTGACCATCAAAAATCGAATAGGCAGCAATGCCTTGGCCCTTTTGAATATGAAAGTCAATTTTGCTGATGTCTAGATTGGGGTGGTAGTCAGCGCCCGAAGTGCCTGCGACGCAGTGAACTGGCCAGCTGTTGACCCAGTCAGGCTGCTCGCCCGCGGCCGCAAAATGACCGCTGTTGCTGTTGTCGGCATCGTGCCAGTCGCGCGATGCAATCACGTAGTCGTATTCTGACTTTTGAGTTGCTAGATAGCTGCTGATGTTTGCAGCGACTGCTGCTCCCCCAGAGCAGGCAAGCGAACCGCCCTCGCAAAAATCGTTTTGAACATCGATGATAAAAAGCGCCTTGGTCATTTTGGCCTATTCGTTTGATAGCTGGTCGCCACAGCGATAGAACGCAGTGACTAGGTTGTCAATTTTTTGCTTGGACTCATCGGTCACGGTGCCGAGGGCATAGACCGCAAACAATAGTGGGGTGGTGTCTTTGGCATCGGTGTAGCCGACCAAGGTGTAGCCCTTCTTGATCCATCCGGTTTTAGCGTGAACTTTGCCTGCGGCATCTAGGTTGTCACCCTTAAATCGAGAAGCCAATGAGCCTGACTCGGCACTAACCGGAAGAGCTTGCTTGATCAGGGCAAAGTTGCCCTGGGCGCCATAAACCAGCTTCATTAGAGCGACCATGGTCTGCGGCGAAACCGCGTTAAAGTCACTTAGGCCCGAGCCGTCTTTGACCACGACGCTGGTTAGGTCAATCTGGGTTGAGGCCAGTGCCTTTTTGTAAGCCGCATTCAGCGAGCTAAATGATCCATCGAAACCCTGGTCAAGCGAGATTAGGCGAGCCAGCGCCTCGGCTTCGGTGTTGTCAGAAACCTGCAGCATGTGCTGAATCCACTTGCTGATTGGCTGTGATGCAGTTTTGGCAAGCTGGGTGGCATCGTCGGGCGCAGTGCCGATCGAAACGGTTGCGCCCTTTGCGGCGGCGCCAAGTGCGGTCTTGAAATACTTGCCGGCGTTCATAACCGGGGTCTTGCTACGCGGTGAGGTCTCGGCACTTGGGTTTGTGCGGTCACCGTCAATTTGAAGTGCGGTCACTTCAGACATGTATCCCTGAGTCTGCTCTGAGCGCTCCCAGCTGGCATCCCAACTTGGGCCAGTGAACAGCGAACCGTCGACAACAATGTTGGTGATTGGCGTGCCGGCCATTTTTTGAGTCACCTGAATTGCCAGCGTTGAAAGCTTTGGCGCATCGCGATAGACCGACTGCTTGCCGGCAGCAACGCGAGAAAGTGTTGGGTCACCGCCGCCAACCAAAATAATTGTGCCCGGGTCGGTTGCGTCTTGATACACGCGAGTTTCAGCTCGATAGTTCGGGCCAAGAGTGTTTAGCGCCGCTGCCGCGGTCAGCAGCTTCATGGTCGAAGCGGTTGAAGAAGGGATGTCGGCCGAACGATCAAACAGCACTTCGTCTGTCTTGGCGTTCACGACCAGGGCCTGCAGGCGCTCAGGGGTAAAAGCGGCGACCTGTTCTGCGACTGAGCACTGGCGAGCGTTGGTCGCAGCGCTGGTGCTCTGCGACGGGGTTGCAGTAGGGGTCTCGGTTGCGGTTGGCTGAGCAGCCGGTGGCTGCCCGCCGCTAAGCCCGTATCCGGCAATGATCAAACCAAGAGTCACGACACCGGCAACAGCGCCAATGCCAACCTCTTTGAAATATGCAAAACCGGTTTTTTGTTCAGTCAATTCGACTCCTAAGTCAATAGAGCAAGTTTACAAAGTGAGGCCGAGGCCACAGCGATAAAACTTGGCGGCAACCGAATCAAGTGCCGGTCTTGCCAGATAGCCGACTGATTTTCCGTCGCCACTGCGGGCAAAAATGGCAAAGGCGATGCGGCCGCCATCTTTCGAATCAATGATTCCGGCGAGGCTATAGAGCCCAGGGATGTAGCCCGACTTTGCCTTAACGAAACCGCGCGCAACTGCGTTGTATCCAGTAAATCGACCGGCGAGGGTCCCGGTGCGTCCTGCAACCGGCAACATTCCTTCCATGTTGCCTAGGTATTCCTCAGAGGTGGCGACTTTCGCCATAAGTTGGGCGACCAGTTTTGGGGTGACGCGGTTTAGCTGCGACAGACCCGAGCCGTCTTTCATAACCAAACCTGCACTAGAAATTTTTAGCTCGGCTAGAACCTGCTTAACCATCGGCTGAATTGAGTCAAACGATGCCGGATAGCTTGCCGCGAGGGCCGCATGACGAGCGATGAATTCGGTTTCGGTGTTATCAGAAAGCCCAAGAGCGTGAATTAGCCAGGTGTTGATAGTTTGCGAACTCACTTTTGTGATTTCAATAGCTGTGGGTGGCAGCAGCCCCTTAGTCAGAGTCGCTGATGAGGCCCGATCTCCCAGAGCTCCCTTAATAGCCCTGCCTGCGGCAAGCACCGGGTCGGTGCTGCGATACCCGTTGTATTTCTTAGAAGTAAGGTCTGGGTTTGCGCGATCGCCATCGATCTGAAGTGCGGTGATGTGCGAGATGTATCCGTTGGTGCGATCGCTTGCTTTCCAGAAGCGGTTGTAGGTATCCCCTTCAAAAAAGCTTGAATCAAGCACAATTTTTGTAATTTGAGTATCGGCTGGATAAAGCTTGAAAAACTTTTTTGCCAGCGTCTCGAGTCGCGCAGGTCGCCAATATGTTGTGAAACTTTCGCCCGTCATTCGGCTAAGGGTGTGGTCGCCGCCGCCACGAACATAGATCGTGCCGGGCTCGGCTGGGTCGGTGAAAATCTTGGTTTCAGCACGATAGGTTGACGGAAGGTTTCGCATGGCCGCCGCGGCAGTGAGCACCTTGAGCACCGAAGCTGAAGGGGTTGATTCTGTGCCCCTAAGGTTCACCAAAACGCGACCGGTCACGGCATCCATGGCATAGGCGTAGAACTTGCCCAGCGCGGGTTGTTTAACGGTTTTAGCGGCTGAGCAGGGCTTGAAAGGCCCGGTCGGATAAGGCCTGACCGAGTCTGATACAGCGGTTATTGCTGGCGGCGTCGAAATGACTGCATCATCGACCGCGAAAGCGACAGAGCCCACTGAAACAAAGCTCGCCAGTGAAACCACTGCGGCAGTCGCAGCCAACCGAGCAATAATTTTGGGCATTAACAGAGGCTAACCTCTATAGCTCAGCAATCTCGCCATCTCGAGGTGCGTGGCTTTGCCAGCCCAAGGTTGACTTGATGCGGTTGCTAAAGTCTTCGGCAGCTCCAGCTTCACCGTGCACTACGAACACATGCCCCGGCGCCTCAGACACCGTCTTTAGCCATGCGACTAACTCATTTGAGTCTGCGTGCACAGAGAATGACTCGATCTGCGCTATTTGCGCACGCACCGGCACCATGCGGCCATGCATCTTGACCTCTTCTTCACCCTCGACCAGCCTGCGCCCACGTGTGCCCATAGCTTGAAAACCCACCATCATGATGGTGTGAATTTGCTTCGGCAGCATGTTGGAAAGGTGATGCACCACTCGCCCACCGGTGGCCATGCCGCTTGCCGAAATAATGATGCACGGCGAAGTTGGGTCATTGATTGACTTTGACTCTTCGACGCTCATCAGCTCGGTCAGAGTGCCGGGATCGAAAGGGTCTTTGCCTTTCCATTCAGCTACTATCTCATCGCGAACCTCAGGCGAATCATGATTAATCGCCTCGCGATAAAAAGCCAGTGCCTTTAGCGCCATTGGTGAATCCGCATAGATTGGAACTCGACGAATCTGACCGGATTCCATAAGTTCTCGAAGCTGCACCAAAATCACCTCAGTGCGGTCAACCGCAAACGCGGGAATCAAAACTGAGCCACCGCGATCAACTGTTTCATTGATGACATTTGCGAAATCATCGCCAGACCTGACGTGCTCTCGGTCACCATAGGTTGACTCGGTAATTACCGCATCGTATTTGCCGGCGGGCAATCCAGCTGGAGGTGCAAGCAAGGGGTGGTTGGTTCGACCTAGGTCACCGGTAAAGAGCAGGTGCTTGCCAAAGAATTCAACTTCAAGATAGGCAGCGCCCAAGATGTGGCCCGCAGGGTGAAAAGTGACGAAGGTTGAATCGGCAACCTTGACTCGCTGACCAAATTCTTCTACCTGAAATAGTGAGATGGCCTTGATTGCATCTGGCTCTTCATAGAGCGCTTTGGGGCTTTCGTGTTTTGAATAGCCTTTAGCGGCAGCATATTTAGCGTCTTCGGTCTGAATGCGGGCCGAGTCACGCAGAATCACATCTGCCAATTTTGCGGTGTATTCAGTGGCGTGAATTTTGCCCCTGAAGCCATCCTTAGTTAGCTTTGGCAAATAGCCACAATGGTCGAGGTGAGCGTGAGACAAAATCACGGCGTCAACCTCGGCAGGGTCAACTGCTAGAGGCTCCCAATTTTTAAGTCGAAGCTCTTTCAATCCCTGAAACATTCCGCAGTCGACCATGACCTTGGTAGTGCCACAGCTGAGCAAGAATCTGCTGCCTGTGACGGTGCCTGCCGCGCCCAAGAATTGAATAGTTGGTAAACCCATATCCGAAGTCTAGGTCAGTGGTCTAATGGTGCGAGAATCTAGCTGTGATCAAGACACTCGCCGCCCGCATTGCAGCTAGCAATTATCTGTTTCTTGGCATTGCTATTTCCAGCATGGCGCTCGGATTATTTGCCGGATCAATTGGACTTGGCCCTATTTCTATAGCCTCGTATGCCGTTGGTGCCGCTGTCGGTTTTTATTTGGCGGTCGTCTGGGTTATCCGTGCGATTAGACACGGCGAATTTGGCAGCGACATTTTGGCTGTGATCTCAATTGCAGCCACCGCCCTCACCTCAGAGTGGCTAGCTGCCTCTGTTATTTCGGTGATGCTGGCAACCGGTCGTGCGCTTGAGAACTGGGCTGAAGGACGCGCAAGAATGCAGCTCGAAGCTCTGCTAGCCCGCGCACCGCAAGTGGCCCATCGCATCGGTGAGAATCTTCAAATTGACGACATCCCGCTTTCTGATGTTGAGATTGGCGACCGACTGTTGGTTCGATCTGGCGAGGTAGTGCCCATCGACGGAACCCTTGAAACAGAAGGCACTTTCGATGAATCTGCCCTCACCGGAGAGCCGATTCCGCAGTGGCGCGGAGTTGGCTACGAGGTTTCATCTGGCGTTTTGAACAGTGGTTCGACTGTTGAACTCACGGCAATCAGAATTTCTGCTGATTCAACTTATTCAAACTTGATTCGACTAGTGCAGCAAGCTCAGGCAAGCAGCGCAAACGGTGTTCGATTGGCCAATAAGTGGGCGGTGCTCTTTGTGCCCTTTGCTATCGGATTGACAATCTTGGCCTGGATTATTAGCGGACAAGTCGAAAACGCCGTGGCTGTTATTGTTGCGGCGACCCCATGTCCGTTGATTTTGGCCGTTCCGGTGGCGATTATTTCAGGAATGTCCAAAGCAGCAAGTCACGGCGCGATCATCAAGGGCGGAGCGGCCCTTGAGCAACTAGCCAAGGCAAAGACTGTATTGCTTGATAAAACCGGAACCTTAACTCACGGTGGCCCTGAGATCAGCGAAATTAGGGTCTTGAATGGCGTGAGCGAAGATCGAGTTTTGTCGGCAGTTGCATCTCTTGAACAAGCAAGCCCGCATGTGGTGGCAAGGGCGATAGTCGCTGAAGCTCAGAGTCGAGGCTTAGCGCTGACTCGACCGACCGAAGTGCGAGAGCACCACGGACACGGGCTACAGGGACTCGTCGATGGTCACCTGGTTTCAGCCGGTCAGCCAGAAGTGGCCCTTCCGGAGTGGGCCCAAATAGAGAGCTCGCTTCAGATCGCAGTGCTTGTTGAACGCAAACTCGTAGCGGTTATCGGTATGGATGATCCAGTGCGAGCTGAATCTGCCGAAACAGTCTCGAAGCTGCGCGAGCTTGGAATTAATCGAGTGCTATTAGTTTCGGGAGATAGAAAATCAACAGCAGATCAAATTGGTGAGGCTGTGGGGGTTGATCAGGTTTATGCGGAATATAGGCCGGAACAAAAACTTGAGCTGGTGAAGTCTGAGATGCGTGCCTCGCGTGGTGCCGTGGTTGCTGTTGGTGATGGAATCAACGATGCTCCTGCCTTGGCAGCCGCAAGTGCCGGGGTTGCAATGGGTGCTCGCGGTGCAACAGCCGCCAGTGAGGCAGCCGATGTGGTGATTATTGAAGATTCGATCGCACACCTTGCCGTTGCCATTGAGATTGCTCAAGGGGCCCGCCGACGGGCAATGCAGGCTTCGGGTATCGGCATGGGGTTGGCCATGGTCGCGATGCTAGCTGCGGCGTTCGGATTATTCAATGCAACTGCAAGCGCGGTTTCTCAAGAACTTATTGACGCGGTTGCGATTCTGTGGGCATTGGTTCCGGTTGCCCTCGAATCTAAAAACCGAACCTAGTTGAGGCGGCAGAACTTTTCGATTTTGCCTTTAGGTCCGGCAACGATCAAAAAATCATTTGTAGAGATTCGGGTATCAGGATTTGCCGGTTCATAAGTGTCATCGCCATGGCTTGTGGCAACTACAACGACTCCATATTTGGCCCGAATACCTAGCTCGGTAAGGGTCTTACCTTCGAAATCAGCGGCGGCCTCGGTCTTGGCCATCACAAAGGTTCCATCAATTTCTACATAGTCCAACTGGTCACCGGCGACCTGGTGAGCAATGCGTTTTCCCATGTCTTTCTCTGGAAAGACAACGTGCTGCACGCCAAGCTGGCGCAAAATTCGCCCGTGCGCATCACTTGTGGCCTTAGCCCAAACGTCTTTAACGCCCATCTCTAGCAATGTCGAGGCGGTCAAAATGCTTGCTTCGATGTCAGAACCAATAGCAACCACAACTCGATCGAAATCTAGGATGTTGAGCTCTTCTAGAGTGTCAGTGTTGGTGCAGTCGGCGGTGACCACGTGGGTTAATTGAGCCGCCAAATTTTGAACCAAGTTTTCGTCAGTGTCGACACCTAGAACTTCGCGACCGGTCTGCATCAGTTCGAGCGAAAGTGCCGTGCCAAATCGGCCGAGGCCAATCACAGCAATTTTTGATGCACCTTTTTGATTTTTTCGACTAGCCAATTAGCGGCCTTTCTTTAGGTAGTTCGATGTGAGACTTGACCCTTCTGACAGCTAGGGCCGATGCCACAGCAGTTGGACCAATGCGGCCAATAAACATGATTGCGATCAGTATCAACTGACCAACAGCAGGTAGCTGACCTGTTATTCCGGTTGATAGCCCGACGGTCGCAAATGCCGAAATAACCTCGAAGATAATTTGATCCGTGCTGAAGTCGGTAAGAATCTGCAGTGAAATAACGGCCGCAGTCACCGCTGCGCTCGCTAAAGCAACGAGGGACAGCGCCTGTCTATGAATTGATCTTGACAAACGTCGGTTGCCTACATTGACGGCTCCCTGACCGCGAACTTCAGTCACCACAATAAAGAAAAGTATGGCGATTGTGGTTATCTTAAGTCCGCCTGCAGTTCCGGCGCTGCCGCCACCGATAAACATCAAAATGTCTGTAACCAGCCATGAAGAATCGTTCATTTTTGAAACGTCTATCGAATTGAATCCTGCTGTTCTTGGCTGCACTGAGAGATTGAATGCGTTTAAAATTCGAGACCAAAAATCAAGCTGGCCGAGCGTGGCCGGATTGTTCCACTCAAGTGCACCGAGTGTTATCCAACCAAAGAACAATAGGGTGAGCGATCCCCACATGACGATTTTGAATGTGAGCGACCAGTGGACTGATGATTCGATGATTCCGGCGACCTGGCGGTTTTTTGCCCGGCCGGCAAGTCGGCGCAAAAGTTCAAACAAAACCGGAAAACCAAGGCCGCCAAGAATAATCAGCAAATCGATGCTCAAAATAATAAGCGGATCTCGATTGAAGCTCGTAAGGCTATTTGAATAGAGTGCGAAACCCGCATTGTTGAATGAAGAAATGGCATGAAAATAGCCATGCCAAATTGCGTCGGGCCAAGAATACTCATAAAGCGAATTGAACCTGAGGGCCAAAACCCAAGCCATGAAGTTTTCAATTGTGGCGCTAAGAATAAAGACCCGCATCACAAGCTTGCGAGCATCACCGGAACCTAATGTGCTCGACTCAGAAGTGCTGGTCAATCTGGCTCTGAGGCTTAATCTACGAGCAAGCACCAAGGCAATTAGCGACGTGAAGGTCATCACACCAAATCCACCGAGCTTTATCATTGCCAGAATCACCAGGTGGCCAAACGGCGTCCAGAAGGTCGCCGGATCAACCGTTGATAGACCCGTCACGCAGGTTGCCGAGACTGCGGTGAACAATGCGACGAGTGGTTCGCCATAAGTTCCATTAGCTTTTGCAATTGGCAAAGTAAGCAGAACGGTGCCGGCGATGATGATCATCGCAAATGCAAAAATCACAACGCGGGCCGGATTAAAGAGCTGATTCTTTAGCGAACCCGAGGTGGTGTCTAAAGTTCCCACAAATACCTTGCTTACCTAATTTGGCCAGCTTCGCAAGCCGAGTTAATGCTAGTCGCTGGGCTGCCAGGCTCCGATTCTAATCAGGCGAGCCTTAGCCGCATCTTCGATTGGTGATTCTGGACCTATCGCGGTTCGCATAATTTTTAGCAAAGCTCTAGTGGTGGGCTTTACGAACCAAGAAGGCAATGTTTGAAGGTCTAGCAATTCTCGGTATCGAGGTTCAAGAGTTTGAACTGCAGCAGCAAACAGCAAGCGATAAATCGCCCGTGCCAGCCAAGGTAACGGTGGATATTGAATGAATCGCACTACTTCACGTGTGCGATTTGTCACCACCAGCTCGCTATCAAATCGGCCAATTGCCTCGATCAGGTCGGCTTCACTCATTGGTGCAGAATCTAGGCCGAGCGGGGTGACTGATCTAGACCAGAGCGAAACATAAGCATCAGCCCCACCGGGAATCGGAGCGGCTGAATAACTCTGGTGGGCTCGCAGGAATGAATCCATGAAAGCTATGTGAACCCAAAGCAGCAAGTCTTTATCGGCAGCGCGATAAGGGCGAGATTTGCCACTTGACGCTTGGTATTCACCCGTGACCCGCTCGTGTAGACGCTTGACACGCGAAGCTTCTTTTTCGATTGCACCCCTACAACCAAAAGTTGTCACGGTGAGCCAGCGGATGGTTCCGGCTAGTCGGCCAAGAGGATCTTTCTCATAGCGGGAATGCTGCTGAACACCGGCAAGTGAACCCGGGTGTAGCGCCTGCATTAGTAGGGCGCGGATGCCGCCTACCAAAGTGCCAAAATCCGCATGCACGACCCATGGGGCATCGGACGGCAAGAACAAGCCCGCGTCGTCGCCTTCGGCAACTATCGGCAGCCATGGAGGGACGCCATCTGGATCTTGTGACAAGAAAGAGCGAAACCGCTTTGATAGCGCCTCTTGAACTCGATTGTTTTTATTTGCGGCCAAAATTACCGGTCACCTCAGCATCATGCACTCTAGAGTCAACGCCAAATGCCTGAGTAAATTCCCCCGAGATAGTTTTGCGGGTGCGGCTACTTTGTCTATAACTAGGCGACGGCTCCAGAAAGCACCAACTGAACAACGTTTGTTCCGCCGGCTGAAATACGCACCGGTATTCCCCAGTCCTGCTGGTGAATGTGGCAGGTTGCGAACTCGGTGCCGTCATCATCGCAAGAAGCTCCGCGTGCGGCCACGTGCAGAACACCCTCGGCAACATCCGGGTTGATTTTTAGGCCCTGAATCAAGCCCTGATAGGTGCCAGCGCCTTCGAGCAACAGGTTCTTTGGGGTGCTGCTGACCACAAGTGCGGTCGAAGGGCCATAGCGCTCGTCAAATTTTTGACCCGGCGGCGGGGTGAAAACCACGTTTAGCTGAACATCACCAGAGGCAATTTCAAGGGCCGGACGTGTGGTGCGCATTGCGTCACCGGCAACCATCACCGATGCATCAATTGGGTGGATAGAGATGCGGCTTGCAGCCGCCTCGACCACAACCATGCGTGGGCCCGCTTCGGTCTCGATAACTTTGACGTCACTTGGCTCGGCCAAATTGCGAACCACTGTTGATACCTGGTTTTTAGCTGGATCAAAACGGCGAATCGCGTGGTTATAAGTGTCGGCAACTAAAACCGAGCCGTCTGGCAGCTCGTCGAGGCCAAGCGGGTGTTGAAGCAAAGCCTGGTCAGCAGTGCCATCGACGTGACCAAAGTCAAAAAGTCCGGTTCCTATCACGGATGTGATTTTGCCGCCCTTGACCAAGCGCAATGCTGAAGTCTCGGCGTCAACTAGCCAAAATGCGTCAGCTGCCTGAATGGACGGCTGCAATCCTGAAGGCTGAGCGAACCAAGCCTCGTCGAGCGAGCCATCAACCAAGCCCTCGTTGCTGGTGCCGGCATAAATACCTAGAGTTTTTGAAGCCAAGTCAAGGCTCCAGATGCGGTGCTCCCCCGCCATGCCAATCAAAAGCTTGCCTTCGACGAGGGCAATATCCCAAGGCGTTGAAATGCTGGTTTCAAGCGCTGGGCCTTCGGTCGGGTCATTTTGCATCCACTGAATGCCGGTTCCGGCAATCGTGCTGACCTTTTGCTCGGCAAGGCTAATCGCGCGAATCACGTGGTTTGCGGTGTCGGCAATAACAAGGTCAAAACCATGCTGCGCGGCCAAATCGGCCGGCAAAAACACGGCGCCATAGGCTTCGGCAAAGTGTGCCTGAGTATAGTTTCCGTCGACCAAACCACGCTTGCCTGCACCGATGGTGAGCTTGGCTTCGTTTGGGTTGTCTGACGAAACTGCAATCAGCGAGTGGCCACCAGAGTTGCTAACAAGAAGGTCAGCGCCTCCAAAATAGTGACGCAAACGCTCAGGAATCAGTTCAACTTTGCCTGGCTGCTTGAACAGCTTTCCATCTGGTTCTGGTGCAACATAAACATCTTTGCCGCGAACCAAAGTGCCCGCAGCTTCGTAGGCAACAACTTGCTCTTCGAGCAGTGCGTCTAGAGCGTGGGCGTGGCCCTCGCCTGAATAGGTTGCAATAATTTTGCCGACCGGGTCGACAAGCACCAAGGTTGGCCAAGCGCGAACGCCATATGCAGCCCAAGTTGACATGTTTGGGTCGTTCAAAACCGGGTGGTGAATATCGTGGCGTTCAATGCCGGCAGCAACCGACTCTGGCTTCTTTTCGTGCTCGAACTTAGGCGAATGCACGCCGATTACAGTCAGAACATCGCTGTATTTTGCCTCGATCGGGCGAAGTTCGGCCAAAACGTGGTGACAGTTGACACAGCACAGGGTCCAGAAATCAAGCAACACAAAGCGACCGCGAAGATCCTCGATGGCCAGATTGCGATTGCCGGTGCCGAACCAGGTGTCGCCAATCAGTGCCGGCGCATTGATCACTGAAGCCATTAGTGAGTTTGCTTCTTAGATGAAATAACACCGGTGTTGAAGCCAGCGAGGTGCAAGCCTCCGTGAAAACGCGCGTGCTCAATCTTGATGCATCGGTTCATGACTACGTTGATATCGGCTGCAGCGCCAAGCTCGCCGACCTCTTCGTTGAAGATTCCTAACTGCAACCAAACAGTTTTGGCACCGGCCGCCTGTGCTTCTTTAAAAACCTCAGGGCAGTCGCTTGGCTTGCGGAACACATCGACGATGTCTGGCTGCTTTGGCAATTCGGCAAGGCTCTTGTAAACCTTGTCACCAAGCAGCTCGTCGATCATTGGGTTTACAAAATAAACCTCATAGTTGCCTAGTCCCTTTAGGTAGCTAGCCACAAAATATGAGGCGCGAGCGCGGTTGTTAGAGGCACCGACAATCGCAATTACTTTTGATTCTTGAAGAATGCGAAGGCGCTCGCGTGCATTTGGCTCTACCCAGGTCATCGTGAAACTCCGGTTGCCTTGGTTAGCGCCTGATCTAGATCCCAAAGGATGTCCTCGACATCTTCGATTCCGACGCTGATGCGAATTAGGTCTTCTGGCACGCCAGCGGCGATTAGCTGCTCTGAATTGAGCTGCTGGTGCGTGGTTGAAGCTGGGTGAATCACCAAAGTCTTGGCGTCACCGATATTGGCAAGGTGGCTCATTAGCTGAACGCTGTTGATGAAGCGCTCTCCGGTCTTGCGGCCGCCTTCAACGCCAAATGAGAAGACCGCACCTGGGCCCTCAGGAGTGTACTTTTTAGCCAACTCGTAGTCTGGGTGATCTTTTAGCCCGGAATATTTGACCCACGAAACGCGCTTGTCGGCAGCCAGCCACTCGGCAACCTGCTTTGCGTTTGAAACGTGATCGCGCATGCGCTGCGACAGAGTCTCGACGCCCAAAAGAAGCAAGAAAGCACTGTGTGGCGATAGCGAAGGTCCGATGTCACGAAGTTGCTCGGTGCGAAGCTTGGTCAAGAAGCCATACTCGCCGAAGTTGCCCCACCACTGAAGATCGCCATAGGCCGGAACCGGATCAACCAGAGTCGGGAACTTGCCGTTATCCCAGTGAAAATTGCCCGAGTCGACAACCACGCCACCGAGGGTTGTGCCGTGACCACCCAAGAATTTGGTGGCCGAGTGAATGACAATGTCGGCGCCGTGCTCAATTGGACGGCAGAGATAAGGCGTAACGGTAGTGGCGTCGACAATTAGCGGGATGCCATTGCGATGTGCGACGTCAGCGATGGCCTGAAGGTCGGCGACATTGCTTGATGGGTTCGAAACCACCTCGACAAAAATAAGCTTGGTGTTTTCTTGAATTGCTGCTTCATAGTCAGCTGGGCTTGATCCGGCAACGAAAGTCGTGTCGACTCCAAATCGGCGCATGGTTACATCGAGCTGGGTGACAGTTCCGCCATAGAGGCGAGACGATGAAACTATGTGATCTCCGGCACCGGTAAGGGCGGCGAAAGTAATGAACTCGGCTGCCTGACCGCTTGCGGTTGCAACGGCGCCTAGTCCACCTTCAAGACTGGCGATGCGCTCCTCGAAGCTTGCAACGGTCGGGTTGCCGATGCGGGTATAGATGTTGCCGTACTTCTGCAAAGCGAAAAGATTGGCAGCATCTTTGGTGTCATCAAAGACGAATGATGTGGTCTGATAAATCGGAACCGCACGTGCGCCAGTGGCAGCATCCGGAACCGCACCTGCGTGCAATGACCTGGTCTT
>JACCDK010909015.1_pt1 | contig 90808 bp, 85 predicted proteins | sample 7445871 | NCBI WGS metagenome assembly JACCDK01 (sample SAMN15323436, study PRJNA562643) | freshwater metagenome | isolation source: river surface water | place: USA:Blue River Watershed | collected 2017-08-15 | reverse complement strand
CGCACTTTGCTCCGGTGTCTAAAGATACATTTTTAAGAACAAAACTATTCATTTACAGCCCCTTCTCCGCTGATCAGGCTAAACAGAACCGCCATTCGCACATTTATCCCATTTGCCACTTGCCTCAAAATGAGCGATTGGTTGCTGTCGGCGGCTTCGGCAGAAATCTCCAAACCGCGATTCATAGGACCAGGATGCATTATCGATGTTTTCGAATCTAAGGACCTGAAACGCTCAGCGGTCAAACCCCAGATGCGCTGATATTCGCTTTCACTTGGAAAGAATGCTGCTGACATCCGTTCAAGCTGAACTCGAAGCATCATGACGACATCGGGAACAACATCGCTAAGTGCCTGATCTAGATCGAAATGCTTGTTATTACCTAGGCCTCCAGGCATAAGCGTAGGAGGCGCAACCAAGTGGACTTCAGCGCCGAGAGTGCTAAGCAAGTAAAAATTCGAGCGAGCAACACGTGAGTGAGCGATGTCACCAACAATCGCAACCTTCACACCGGAAAGATCACGTCCCTTGGTGTTCCCAATTCCAAAGATTCTCTCGCGGATTGTCATTGCGTCGAGAAGAGCTTGAGTTGGATGCTCGTGCGTACCATCACCCGCGTTAATTATCGGCGTGTCAATCCATCCCTTATGCGCCAAATTATATGCCGCTCCGCTAGCAGAGTGTCTCACCACAAAAGCATCCACGCCACTTGCGGCCAGTGTTTGCACCGTGTCTTTCAGCGATTCGCCCTTTGAAACACTGGATCCCTTTGCAGAAAAATTAATCAAGTCTGCAGATAGGCGCTTGGCTGCAATCTCAAATGAGATTCTGGTTCTAGTGGAATCCTCAAAAAATAGATTCACGATTGTCTTGTTACGCAGAGTTGGCAATTTACGGTTCTCGCGCTGGTTTACCAAAGACATTTCGTCGGCCAAATCTAGCAGCGAAATAATCTCATCTATGTTGAGGTCTGCTGTGCTAAGCAAGTGCTTCACTGTGAGATCACCACCGCGTCTTCGCCGTCGGTTGGTTCAAGCTTTACCATGATTCTTTCGTCCCGCGCTGTTGGTAAATTCTTTCCTACATAGTCCGCACGGATTGGTAATTCCCTGTGGCCGCGATCAACAAGCACAGCTAGGCGAACGGCCTTCGGGCGACCATAAGCATTTATAGCGTCAAGAGCGGCTCTGATGGTTCTGCCGCTGTATAAAACGTCATCCACAAGAACAACCACTTTGTCATCAATTCCACCATTGGGAATTGTGGTTTGAGTAACTTCCCTTGTCGGGTTGCGATGTAGGTCGTCTCGATACATTGTGATGTCAAGCCGTCCGAAGAAATCAGCGGGCATTGCAGTGCCGGTTCGTCGAATGATTTGCGCGATGCGCTCGGCCAAAATAACGCCGCGAGTCGGGATTCCTAGGATTACGAGGTCGTCAACTCCTCGGTTGGCCTCTAAAATTTCGTGAGCGATTCGAGTTATTGCTCGATTTATGTCGTCACTGCTTAAGACGGTGCGTGTTCCCACGCCCACCTCCTTCTGCGCCTCTCTGGACGCCTTTAAAGGATGATGTTGCTATACCAAGTCTAGGCTATAAAGCCGATCTGGTTGACACGATTTTGCCTAGCAGCCCATTGACAAAACCTGCCGAACTTTCGGTCGAATACTCCTTGGCCAGTTCAACAGCCTCATCAATGGCGACTGCATCCGGGATTGCTTCGTTGAACAATATTTCCCAGGTGGCCAATCTCAAAATTGCCCTGTCCAAGGCCGGCATTCTGCCTAGAGACCAGCCCTGAGCGTAGGTGGAAAGTTCCTCATCTATTTCGATTTGGTGTTGCATTACCCCTTCAACAGCCTGACGGGCATAGGCAAAAATATCCCCTTGAACCGCTCGATCTTCACTCTGTTGCTCGGCCTCGTCTAGAAGTTGACTTGCCATGCCGTCCCGAAGATCTGCAGCAAAGAGTGCGTCAACGGCGCGTTTGCGAGCCTTTGTTCTGGCGCTCACTGGCTAATCGTTAATTCGACCAAGGTATTCACCCGTGCGAGTGTCGACCTTAACCTTCGTGTTTTGTTCAACAAAAAGCGGCACGTTGATTTGCAATCCAGTCTCAAGCGTTGCAGGTTTGGTTCCACCGGTTGAACGGTCTCCCTGCAACCCAGGTTCGGTATATGTAATTTCTAGAACCACCGATGCCGGAAGTTCTACGTAAATCGGGTTACCCTCGTGCAACGCTACCGTCGCAACTTGATTCTCAAGTAAATATCCTGCTGCATCTCCAACGATTGCCTCGCTAAGACTAACTTGGTCGTAGGTGTCGGCATCCATAAATACAAACGAAGAACCATCGTTGTAGAGGTAACTCATGTTGCGCTTATCAACGTTTGCGGTTTCCACCTTAACGCCGGCGTTGAAAGTCTTATCGACTACTTTGCCGCTGAGGACGTTCTTCAGTTTGGTACGAACGAATGCTGGCCCCTTGCCGGGCTTAACGTGCTGAAATTCGATTACAGCCCAAAGTTGTCCATCTATGTTTAAGACCATGCCATTTTTGAGGTCATTTGAAGTAGCCATGCTAAAGCAACACTCGTTTCTGAAAAGTTTTTGTGGGAATCCGACTTCTTAGTTTAGACCAGTTGAGTCAGTGCCAAAAGATAAGAATCAACACCAAAACCAGCAATTACTCCAGTTGCTACGCCGGAAATAACCGAAGTGTGGCGAAATTCTTCACGTGAATGAGGGTTACTTAGGTGCACTTCAATAAGCTTTCGACCGGATTTGGTGATCATTGTCGCCGCGTCGCGCACGGCATAAGAGTAGTGCGTGAAAGCCGCAGGATTCAAAATCACATCGACTCCCTCATCAACGGCTTCATGAAGCCATGAGATGAGCTCCGCTTCGCTATCGGTTTGTCGAACCTCAGCGATTATCCCTAGTTGCGCAGCCTTAGCTTCAACTTTGCCTACGAGACCAGGCCAATCGATTGAACCATAGATTTCGGGCTCGCGAGAGCCCAAGCGTCCTAGATTTGGGCCGTTGAGAACGAATACCTTGGTCATGCTTCTAGGCTACCGACTAATCGGCTATTTCTTGATACGCGGCGTGTAATAACTCCACTGATGGTGCAGTGAGGATTGCTGTTTTGCCGATGTCCTCAAGCACTACAAACCTAAGCGAGCCGGCACGCGACTTTTTGTCTCTTTGCATTGTTGCCAACAGTTTTTCGAACTCTCCAGCTCGGTAACTGACTGGCAATCCTAAACTCGTGAGGATTTTGCGATGGCGATCTACAATCTCTGGTGCCAGCTTTCCAGTGATTTGCGCTAACTCAGCCACGAAAACCATACCGATAGCAACTGCCACGCCATGTCTCCACTGGTAGCGCTCGTTGTGCTCAATCGCATGTCCAAGCGTGTGTCCGTAATTCAGAATTTCTCGCAACCCAAGATCTTTGAGATCTTCAGAAACGACTCGGGCCTTGATTCGCACGCAGCGTTCGATTAATTCCCGAAATTGCATGGAATGTATGTTGGTAGCTGCCTCAACGTCTTTTTCCAGAATCTTCAGAATTTCTTCATCAGAAATGAAGCCGCACTTAACTATTTCCCCGAAGCTAGCCAACAGTTCGTTGCGAGGTAATGTCTCGAGTGTGTTCAAATCTACGATTACTGCACTCGGGGCGTGAAATGCACCAACAAGGTTCTTTCCCTCGGCCGTATTAATTCCAGTCTTTCCACCAACGGCAGCATCGACCATTCCCAAGAGTGTGGTTGGAATTTGAATTACCTTAACTCCACGAAGCCAAGTTGCGGCAACAAAACCAGCAAGATCCGTGGTTGAGCCTCCACCAAAGCCGATGATTGCATCACTTCGCGTGAAGTCAGCTTTACCTAAAATGCCCCAACAAAAAGCCGCTACTTCTACACGCTTTGCGTCTTCGCTATCTGGCACTCCAGCTAATAGAACTTCGTAACCAGAAGCTTGAAGTTCTGCCTGCAATTCTTCGGCGGAGACGCTCAGCCCAGCCGGATGAACAACCAAGATCTTCTTGACACCATCACCAAGATGTTTCGGTACCTCGTGAAGTAGACCTCGACCGATAACCACATCATAGGCGTTTGGTCCGGTAACAGGGATTACAGTCAAATCATTCATAATCTTCCAATTTCGCTGTGATTTCCGAAACCGTCTGCTTGATGGGATGGCCAGAACAATCGATGGTGATGTCAGCAACTTCCTCGTAGAGAGATTTACGCTGCTCGTAAAGGGATCGCCAATCATCCATGCCATTTTGCAACAAGGGGCGAGTTCCCTGCGAGAGCCGTTTAGCCATGTGGGTTCCATCGGTCTTTAAATAAACCACTGTCGCATCTTTTAGGGCATTGCGGTTGGTCGAACTGATGACCGCACCCCCTCCGGTAGCAACAACAGCATTTTTGGAAATTGCGAAAGCCAAGTAGTCCTCTTCCAACCTGCGGAATGCCGCTTCGCCGTGTTGCTCAAAAAAGTTACTTATCGGACCATGATCACGCACGAATAAGGCGTCGGTATCCAGAAAAGTTCGGGCAAGTGCTGTTGCTAACTTTTTGCCTACAGTGGTCTTCCCTACTCCGGCCGGGCCAACCAGAACGATTGCTTGCTCTGTTGAATGCACAGGCTACTCGATGTGAGACTGCAGAACGTCGGGGATGTTGGCTAAATAGTTATCTAGGTTTCTTTTAGTTTCAGCAAGAGAATCTCCGCCAAATTTCTCAAGTACTGAGTTAGCAACTACCAGAGCAACCATCGCTTCAGCCACAATACCAGCTGCCGGAACAGCACATACGTCAGATCTTTGATGATGTGCCTTGGCAGCCTCACCAGTAGCGATATCGATGGTTTGCAAAGCGCGAGGCACGGTGCTTATCGGCTTCATGGCGGCTCGAACTCGAATAACCTCTCCGTTGCTCATTCCGCCTTCTATACCACCGGCGCGATCGGTCAATCGGCGAGATACGCCACTATCTCGAACAATTTCATCGTGCGCGGCCGAACCTCTGCGTCTAGCAGTTTCGAATCCATCACCGATCTCGACTCCCTTTATTGCTTGAATGCCCATTAGCGCAGCAGCCAATTGGGAATCAAGTCTGCGATCCCAGTGCACAAAGGAACCGAGACCAGGAGGGCATCCGTAAACCAGAGTTTCGACTACCCCACCAAGGGTGTCTCCATCCTTGTGGGCCTCATCGACTTGCTTCACCATAGAATCTGACAACATTTGGTTCGATGCGCGCATCGGATCTGCATCAATCCGGTCTAAGTCTGAGGGTCTTGGTAACTCGAGTTCGCGACCGCCATCAACGGTTCCAATCGCTACGGTGTGGGTTATCAGAGAGATACCTAGCGAATTAAGGAAATTGCTGGCGACACGACCAAGAGCCACCCTAGCCGCTGTTTCTCGGGCTGAAGCGCGCTCAAGTACTGGGCGTGAATCCAAAAAACCGTATTTTTGCATTCCTGTGAAATCGGCATGCCCGGGACGCGGTCTGGTTAGCGCTTCCGCTCTAGCGCCAGTAAGTTTGCCGGTTTCGACCGGATCGGCCGACATGACTTCTTGCCACTTGGGCCACTCGGTGTTCGCAACAGTAATCGCGATTGGTCCGCCCATTGAATAACCATGGCGGACACCGCCACTTATTGAGACTTCATCCTGCTCAAATTGCATTCGGGCTCCGCGACCGTATCCAAGTCGGCGGCGGGCCAAGGAATCCTGGATGTCTGAAGTTTGAACTGGAACGCCGGCCGGCATTCCCTCAAGTACGGCAACCAGTTCTGGTCCGTGAGACTCTCCAGCAGTAATCCAACGCAGCATTAGACAATTCTGCCACAGGAGTTGCTACAGCAGGCTAAATCAGTCCAATTGAGTTACGCATGGCATGCATTACAGCAGGTTCGTTGAACACCTCTCGATTCGGATCTCCCTCGCAAAAAATCCTCACCTGCGCCAAAGCTTGCCAAAGAAGCATTTCTATTCCCGAAATTACTGGGAGGTTCTTTGAATTCCAAAGTTGTGCAGCTGCACTCGGCCATGGTTCGTAGGCAACATCGAAAAGCGCGCCCGCGGGCTTTCTAATCCATGACTTTGAAATTTTGCCAATTGCTTGGTCTAGGGCTCTCGCAGGGAGTGTGCTGATGATCAAATCTGCAGACGTGAGGGCCTTTGAAAACGAAACTGTCCTAGATTTCTGATTAGAAATTCCATTTGCAAATTTAGCCAAATCACTTGCCGCGTTTCGATTCCGCGCGGCTATTTGAATCACAGCATTCGGGTAATTTCGACTTGCAGCAACAACCGCGCTCAAAGCCGTGGCTCCGGCGCCAAGGATTGATATTGACTTCGCGTCAGCTAAATTAGCCTCCGATAGTGCCTTCTGCATGCCGAAAACATCAGTGTTGTATGCATGCCAAGTCGAGTCAACCCTCACCAGAGTGTTGGCCGAGTTAGTCAACTTAGAGGTGTCGTCTGACTCTGCGGCAAGTCTGAGAGCTTCCACTTTTAGGGGTGCCGTAACGCTGAGTCCGATCCAAGAATCATCCAATGTGTCGGTAAATTGCATCAAATGATTTTTCGAAATTTCAATTTTGTTGTATGCAAAATCCTTGACGAGAACACGGTACGCCGCAGCATGAATAGTTGGTGACTTGGAATGTGAAATCGGGGAACCAACAACGGCAAGATTTTTAGTCATAGCCGGGATTCTCCAACATCCACTGTCTCCATTGTCTAACAGCAACTCCGTGCTCGGCGTAGGTCTCACTAAATACCGTTTCACCAGTCTTCAGGTTTACAGTGCAGAAATAGAGCCACTTGCCGGCAGCCGGATTAACTGCCGCATCTATAGCAATAGCGCCTGGCGCAGAAATTGGCCCAATTGGCAATCCCCCGTAAAGATATGTGTTGTAGCCATTTTTGTTTGACCGATCGGCCGCCGAGGTGCTGACCGTTTTCCCATTCACGCCGTAACTTACCGTGGCGTCAGACTGTAGATGCATACCCTCCGAAAGTCGGTTTAGAAAAACTCGAGAAACTTTATAGAAATCCTCTTCGAGGCGGGCTTCAGCCTGAATCAAGGCGGCCAGAGTCAACACCCTGTGTGCATCCTTTTCCGCAACTTTAAAACGCTTTAGCTCTTGCTTCATGCGATTGACCATCTGCTGCAGTACTGATGTTGCAGTTATTCCGGGGTCGAAGTCGTATGTAGCTGGGAACAACCAGCCTTCAGCACTCACTTCATCTGCTGGCACGCCAATCGAAGTCAGATTCGTAGCCGCATTTTGCAGATCTGAAAGCGGCAGTTTAGTTTTTGCTGATAACTCAGACAAAACTTTCCCAATTCGCCAACCTTCTTTGATGGTCACCTTATTGGAGACTCGAGAGGTTGGATTCGCTATTGCATCGAGCGCACCCGATGAGCTCATCTCGCGCCTGAGCACATAGGTTCCAGGGTAGAAGATTTGGTTGCGAGCAACAAGCAATTTGTAAACCGACCGATAAGACTTAACCACCCCAAGGTCAACTAATTCCTGAGCGATGGTTGATCCATCATCACCAGCCTCGATCACTAATGTAACACTTCCGTAGCCGGGTCCGGAAAAATCAGAACCAATTATGGTGTCCCAAACGTTTCGAATAGCCGCACGGTTGAGGTATCCAACTAACAAAGCAATGACTAGGACAAGCGCCGCGAGTACAGCAAGTCGTCTTTTCTTGAACTTATTCATTGCCATCAAAATCCTCGATTGGTGAACCTGGTTGAATTCCATTAACCTTCTCGAAATTCATTGCTGCTTCAAGTATCACAGCAGCAGCGGCACTATCTATAAATCCGCGTTGTTTTCTGGAATCCTTTCCGGCTTGTTGCAGTGCAGTAGCTGCAACCTTGGTGGTCAGACGTTCATCCATCATTTGCACCGGAATCGGCGTCTTTTTGGCAAGAAGTGAAGCAATTCGAATTGCATCAGAGGTTGATTCAGTGGCGGCGTTTTTGAGGTTCATCGGAAGCCCAACGTATATTTCAATCGCTTCCTCGGAATTGGCAATCTCGACCATAGCCGATGTGGTATCTGAATCGGACTCTAGTCTGGCGATATATTCGCGAGGAGATGCGAGGATGCCATGGTAATCGGATATCGCCACTCCAATACGAGATTTTCCGATATCGAATGCTACGCGCTTGCCGGTACGCATTCTATTTAGTTAGTTCACCGCGAATCGCTGCGATGGCGTCGTCAATTTTGTGAAGTTCAGTGCCGCCGCCCTGCGCAGTGTCATCCTTGCCTCCTCCTCCACCGCCCAAAACAGAACTGGCAACCTTAACTAGCACACCAGCCTTTGACCCAGAAATCTGTGCTTGCTTAGTTAGTGCGATGACAACCATTGGCTTTTCATCGATCGAAGCGAACAGTGCCGCTACCGCCGAATCGTTCTGGAGCAGGTCTCTTAATTGCAAAGTCAGCGTTCTGAGTTCGTCAGCCGAGCTGAGCTCCCCTACGTTTGCCGCAGCCAAGCGCACCTGACCAACGGTTTCTGATGAAGCTACAATCGATGGAAGCACTGTGGCCAACTGCTGAGCTTGCAACGCCGCAAGTTTACGCTGAGCGTTCTTCAAATCTTCGACAGTGGACAAAATTCTCTCTTCTAGATTTTCACGATTTGTCTTGAAGAGTTCACTAATTTTTGAAACCAGGGCTCGCTCTTTTGCAAGTGCTCTGAATGCGTCAATCCCAACTAATGCCTCAAGACGTCGGGAGCCTGAACCTACCGAGGATTCTCCCAATAGAGAAATTAAACCTACCTGCGAGCTCCTGGCAACGTGTGTGCCACCGCACAGTTCTCGAGACCACGGGCCACCAATTTGAACCACGCGAACACTCTCGTCATAGGTCTCTCCAAACAAGGCAACAGCACCCCATTGTTTAGCCTCTGGAAGCGACATGTACTGGGCACTAACCGCTAGATCTTGCCTGATAGCCATGTTAGTGACTTCTTCAATCTCAGACTTAGTCGACTCACTTAGTGCTTGATTCCATGAATAATCCAAACGCAGATAGCCCGGCTTGTTATACGAACCGGACTGAAGTGCGGTTGGGCCGAGAACCTCTCGAAGTGCAGCGTGAACAATGTGGGTTCCAGAGTGAGCTTGAGTTGCTCCGATTCGCCAATTTGGATCAACGTGGGTGGATGCTTTTGAACCCAAGGTAATTTCACCAGTTCGCACCAATACTTTGTGACTGATTAATCCTTTCACCGGCTTTTGAACATCGAGAACTTCGAGATCGAAACCGTTGCCACGAATAAATCCCGCATCGGAATCTTGGCCACCTGATTCAGCGTAGAAAGATGTTTCATCAAGGATTACTTCGGCAATTTGCCCCTGTACAACCTTGCTGGCCTGCTCTCCGTCTGCAATTAATCCAATTACCTTTGCCTCGGTGTCTAATTCGTCGTACCCGGTGAACTTTGTGACGCCCAGTTGCCGGAAAGACGAGTAGACCGATAAGTCTGTGCCGCCAAGTTTCTTTTCTCTTGCGTCAGCTTTGGCGCGATCACGCTGTTCGTTCATTAGCGCTTTGAAGCCGTCACGGTCTACGGTGAGTCCGGCCTCTTCAGCTACCTCGAGAGTCAAATCGATCGGAAATCCGTAGGTGTCGTGCAACAAAAACGCCGTGTCACCGGGTAGTTGCTTTCCACCAGAATTCTTTGTGCCTGCTATGGCTTCATCCAAAACAGCAGTTCCTGAAGTTAGGGTTCGAAGAAACGCCTCTTCTTCGGCAACGGCGACCCGGATAATTCTTTCAAACTCGGATTCGAGCTCTGGATAGGCAGCCTTCATGGCATTTTTAGAGGTTTCAAATAACTGGGTAAAAGTAGCAGTCTCCACCCCAAGAAGTCGCATCGACCTTACGGTTCTACGTAAGAGCCGCCGCAACACATAACCTCGTCCGTCGTTTGCTGGAGTGACTCCATCACAAATCAGCATCAATGCTGAACGAACGTGATCTGCTACCACTCGCATGCGTACATCATCTTCTACAGAAGAGCCATACTGCCGACCGCTAAGCTTGGCGGCCAAATCAAGAACTGGCCGAACTTGATCGATCTCATAAAGGTTCTGAACACCTTGCATAAGAAAGGCAACACGTTCTAGGCCCATGCCGGTATCGATGTTCTTTTTTGGAAGCTCACCAAGAATCTCGAAACTATCTTTGCCGGTGCCTTGTCCGCGCTCGTATTGCATAAATACGAGATTCCAAATCTCTATGTAACGATCTTCATCGGCCTCCGGACCGCCATCGCGTCCGTAAGCAGGTCCGCGGTCATAGTAGATTTCCGAACATGGTCCGGCTGGACCCGGTTGACCGGTGGACCAATAGTTATCTTTCATCCCCCGACGCTGGATGCGCTCCATCGGTATGTTTGCAACCTCGCGCCAAATCTCAATACTCTCGTCGTCATCCTTATATACGGTTACCCAAAGGAGTTGTGGGTCGAGCTCTAAGCCACCTTCACTTTGTGGTTTAGTGAGAAATTCCCAAGCGTAGGAGATTGCTTCCTTCTTGAAATAATCTCCAAAAGAAAAATTGCCATTCATTTGGAAGAAGGTGCCATGTCGGGTGGTTTTACCAACCTCTTCGATGTCTAACGTGCGCACACATTTCTGAACCGAAGTTGCTCGCGAATAAGGTGCGGGAACGAGACCAGTCATGTATGGGATAAATGGCACCATACCCGCCACAGTAAATAGCAGTGACGGATCTTCGCTAATTAGAGAAGCACTAGGTACAACAGTGTGTCCCTTGCTTTCAAAAAAATCGAGCCAGCGACGGCGAATCTCAGCCGTCTGCATTACTTATTGCTTGGCTTGCTGGCCGGCGACTTCTTAGGGGCGGCTTTACGGCCCGCAACTGGCTTTTTGGCAACAGGCTTTTTAGCAGCAGTCTTCTTAGCCGCTGGCTTGGCAAGCTCGGCTTCTCGCTCACGGAACCCTTCTGAAACAGCCGCACCGAATTCCTTTGCTCGTGCTGTGGCTTCGTCTACAACAGCCGCGGCTTTAGGGTTTTCGGCCAACTGCTTGGCAACCGCCAATCCGGCTGCGATTCCAGTGACAAACCAGAAGATCTTCTTCATGGGTTACTTTCCCTTCTTACCGAGAAGCGCTGAACGAAGACCTTGAGTTAGCCCAGCAATCTTCACAAGTGGTGCTCCAACAGACGCACTGAAAACTGCAACCAAGGACTTAACGTTCGTAGTTACTTCGGAAACATTTTCCGTGATGACATCTAATCGCGCCAACTGCTTATTAGTCTCAGTTACGGTTGTGGTGAGTTCAGTGAGTAGCGGAGAGACTGAATCATTTAGATCGTGAACTGAATCACGAGCCTCATCAATTAGCCTTCCGAGTTTGAGCAAAGGTACACCGATGAAAATCACCAGCAAAGCAAATGCACTTGCAGCAATGATTGCTGCGATGTCTCCGCCACTCATCTGAACTCCTAAATTGATTTACGAAGTTTTAGCGCGCTGCGTAATACTCAACAACGAGCTGGACTTCACAGGTGACTGGAACCTCAGCGCGCTTTGGACGACGAACCAATGTTGCGTGCAATTTTGATAGATCAACACTTAGATATCCAGGCACAGGAGGCAGTACATCTACATGCCCGCCTGCCGCAGCTACCTGGAAAGGCTCTGTCACTTCACTCTTCGCGTGAACGTGAATCATTTGTCCAGGCTTAACTCTGAATGATGGGCGGTCAATACGCTCGCCGTTAACCAGAATGTGGCGGTGCACAACCATTTGTCGTGCCTGAGCGATAGTTCTTGCGAAACCAGAGCGAAGAACAAGTGCATCCAAACGCATTTCAAGTAGCTCAACTAGGTTTTCACCGGTTAGGCCCTGGGTGCGCTTAGCCTCTTGGAAAGTTTTACGAAGCTGTGCTTCACGAATTCCGTACTGTGCGCGAAGACGCTGCTTCTCGCGAAGGCGAACTGCGTAGTCGCTGTCGGCCTTCTTCTTTGTGCGGCCGTGCTCACCTGGAGCATAGGGACGCTTTTCTAGATACTTTGCAGCCTTTGGCGTAAGTGCAAGGCCGAGTGAGCGAGACAAACGAGTCTTGCTGCGTGTACGTGTGGTTTTTGACACGTTTTCCTTTCGATGAGCCGAAGGCTCGATAGCGGTATTTGTTCACATTTCGGTTCAGGGTCGAACCTTTTGCCACGGATTCATCTGGCTATTAGAAGAACCGCACCGTTGATCACACTTACAGCCGATATGTGTGCTCGAGTCGGCAACCTTGAAAGTCTACCAATCTACAAGCTACAAATAAAGGGCCTAGTGCTTGAAACTGCGGATTATGGACCTGAGCTTTGCCCAGCGCTGGAACAGTTCTCGCTCGGCACCGATATCCTTTGGACGGTAGTACTCGGCTCCAAGAAGCTCTTCGCTAAGGTATTTTTGGGCCAAGACGGCACGTGGGTCGTCATGCGGATACTGGTATCCCTTACCATTGCCAAGCTTTGCGGCCCCGACATTGTTTGAACTTCGAAGAGCCGGTGGAACCTCTCCACTCATGCCATTGCGCACATCTTCAAGAGCCTGATTTATTGCCAAATAGGCCGAATTGGATTTGGGCGCTAGCGCTAGGTAGATAGTGGCTTCGGCCAGTGGAATACGCCCCTCGGGCATACCAATCTTGGCCACAGTCTCGGCTACGGAAACCGCCAATCCAAGTGCTTGCGGGTCTGCCAAACCAATGTCTTCAGCAGCCAAAATCATTAGCCTCCTCGCAATGAATCTGGGATCTTCGCCACCTTCAATCATTCGGGCGAGGTAATGGATTGCGGCATCTGCATCAGAGCCTCTGACCGACTTTATGAAGGCTGAGATGATGTCGTAGTGCTGATCGCCGTCACGGTCATAGTGAATTAGCGCCTTGTCGATAGCTGCCTCGACCGCGTCTGCAGTTATTTCAAATGGTGCTTGTTTTGTATCTGCTTCAACCGCAGAGGCCGCAGCTTCGAGAATGGTTAGCGCCCTGCGAGCATCTCCGCTAGAAAGTTGGGCTATCTTCGTGACCAATTCATCGTTTGCTCGGAACTTAGAGTTGAGCCCCCTGGCGTCCGTGATTGCCATCTTGATGATTTTGATCAGATCTTCGTCAGTGAGCAAATCCAGGGTGAGTAGCAAACTACGCGACAGAAGCGGGGTAATCACCGAAAAACTGGGGTTTTCCGTGGTTGCAGCAATCAGAGTGACCCAGCCGTTTTCTACTCCCGGAAGTAGAGCGTCCTGTTGAGCCTTGCTAAATCGATGTATTTCATCAAGAAACAAGATTGTGCCAACACCAAAGGATTCGTGATCTGCCCTCGCCTTCTCCATAGACTCTCGGACATCTCTAACACCGGCAGAAATCGCGCTTAATTCAATGATTCGACGCCCAGAAGATACTGCCACGGCTCTGGCAAGCGTTGTTTTTCCAGTGCCCGGAGGCCCGAACAGAATCACGCTCGTTTTGCTTGGCTGCCTGCCCGCAACACTAGGTTCTGCCAGTTTGTTTAGCGGACTACCCGGCTTAAGCAAATGAGGCTGACCAACAACTTCGTCTAGGGTACGCGGGCGCATTCTTGCGGCCAATGGAGCCAATCCCTCGAAAATGCTGTTGCTCATAGACTCAGGTTACAAGCAGAGCTAGCTTCAGACCCCGTAAAATGCCTAGGTAGCGTTTATCGGAGGAAATTTTGGCATCTAAGAAAAAGCAGCAAAATCTTTTTAGTTCGACTAGCAACAAATTGGCTGAATATGAAGCAAAGCAGCAAGAACACGCCAAGCAATCTCTTCGACGAAAGCGAGATAACAAACTTGCTCTCATTACCGGAGCGTCAGTTTTAGTGATCACTCTGGGCTCCCAGTTTGCCTACACCTCGATTAACCCTGTCCCTTCTGAGTCAGCAACTCCAACTACCTCCTCTACCCCAGTTGCGCAAGAGACCAATGGGCCTCTGGTTCCCGATGTTGCGCTAGCAGAAAATCGAATCTGGACTGGATCGATGCAAGTCAACGCTGCCGATCTCGGAATAAAACTATATGGCGATAAAGCCCCACAGGCTACGGCAAACTTTGTCTCACTAACTAAGAAGAATTTCTACAAGGATGTTCCGTGTCACAGACTTACCACCTCAGGTATCTTCGTTCTTCAGTGCGGTGATCCAACCGGCACCGGAACTGGCGGTCCGGGCTATAACTTTGGACCTATAGAGAATGCTCCACTCGCAGACGCGTCTGGGGTTGCCACCTACAAAAAGGGTCTGTTGGCAATGGCAAACAGCGGAGGGGCTTACACCAATGGCTCTCAGTTCTTCATTGTTTACGAAGACTCACCGCTAATGCCGAACTACACGGTCTTTGGTGAGATAACTTCTGGGCTAACTGACTTAAATCCAATTATTCAGGCCGGAGTATCGGGCGGGGCCGGCGACGGCAAGCCAGTCTTGGAAACGAAGCTCGGCACCATCAAACTAAACTAGAAATCCGTAAACGAACGCAACCGCGTATAGCTAAAGGAGCTACCCATGACTGCCGCAAGCAAATTCGGAAGAGTCGATTCAGAGAACAATGTTTTTGTACTCGAACTCGGCTCTGAACGCAAAGTGGGTCAGTATCCCAAGGTATCTGCAGAGGAAGCACTTGCGTTTTACGAACGCAAGTTTGCCGACCTTGAGGCACAGGTTCGAATCCTTGAGCAGCGTGTAAAAAACAAGATTGACGCAGCGAATTTAGGCAAGCAGGCCACCAAACTAAGTGAAGAATTAATTGCACCTAATGTTGTTGGAGATCTTGACAATCTTCGAGCCCGAGTATCTGCCATTCAGCCAGCAATAGCAGAATTAGGCGCCGCAAAAGCCGAAGCTAATAAGGAAGCGATCGCGGATGCTATTGCGGCAAGAACAGCGCTTGCTGAGGCCGCCGAAGCTATTGCAAACCAAGATCCTGCGAAAACTCAATGGAAGCAATCCGGCGAGAAAATGGCCAAACTTTTTGAACAGTGGCAAGCAGCGCAAAAGAGCGGGCCTAAGGTTCAGAAATCAGTTGCAGACCCAATCTGGAAAAGATTTTCGCTAGCCCGCACACGTTTTGAAACTGCCAAGCGCCAATATTTCGCAAACTTAGATTCTGCAAACAAGGCAGTCCGAGCCAAGAAAAATGAAATCGTAGAGGCGGCTGAGAAATTGGCTACTGCCGGATCAGACTCTATGAACGAATACAAGAAGTTACTCGAGGCTTGGAAATCGGCCGGACGCACTCCAGGTAAGTCAGATGATGCACTGTGGTCCAGATTCAAAGCAGCCGGTGATGCCATTTACGCCGCTCGCCAGGCTAGCGCAGCTATTGAAAACGTTGAGCAGGCTGAGAACCTTGATAAGAAACTCGAACTCCTAAAGCAGTACTCAGCCATTGACCCTTCCAAAGACCTTGATGAAGCGAAGAAACTTTTGCAAGAGCTTCAGAAGAAGTGGGAAAAGATTGGTCGAGTACCTAAAGAAAAATTGCGCGAAGTGGAAGACAAATTGCGCGCAATTGAGAATAAAGTGAGATCCGCTGAGCAAGATCTTTGGCGTAAGAGCGATCCGGCATCCATTGACCGCAGTAATTCGGTAATCACGCAACTAGAGGATTCAATTCAGAAGCTGGAAGCCGAACTTGCTAGCGCAACCGCAGCAAAGAATGAGAAAAAGATTAAGGAAGTAACCGAAGCATTGGCTGCACGTAAGGCCTGGCTCGAGACTGTAAAAGCTGCTGCAAACTAACCGTTGTGCACGCGATACACGTCGTAAACCGCTTCAATCCTTTTCACTGCATTCAAGAGGTGCTCTAGGGTGCCAGGATCACCCATCTCAAAAACAAAACGGCTTAGGGCAACTCGATCTGATCTAGTAGACACCGATGCTGAAAGTATGTTCACATGGTGCTCACTTAGCACTCTGGTGACATCGGAAAGCAGTCCAGATCTATCTAAAGCTTCTATCTGAATTTGAACTAAGAACAAAGACTTTGCATCAGGCGCCCAAGAGACATCCATCAAACGCTCCGGCTGACTTCTTAATTGTTCTGTATTTTTACAGTCCGTGCGATGCACAGAAACGCCTGAACCGCGAGTTACGAAACCAATGATTTCGTCACCGGGAACCGGGGTGCAGCACCTAGCCAGCTTTGCCATTACATCAGCATCACCACGGACGAGAACACCAGAGTCGTTAGCCCGGCTGCGATTCTGCGAACGCGTTTTATTAGGCAGTTCAAAAAGGGCCTCCGCAGCCTCTGCATCTGTGGCGACAGATGAACTAAGTTTTTCCACCACTTGCTGCGAAGATATGTGGCCTTCACCAACAGCTGCATATAGCGATTCGACGTCATTTAGTCGAAGTTGGTGAGCAAGATCAAGCATTGATTCAGATGAAAGAATCTTTTGCAGTGGAAGATTGTGCTTTCTCAGAGCTTTAGCAATTGACTCTTTACCTATTTCGATGGCGTCCTCTCGCCTTTCGGCTGAGAACCACTGCTTGATTTTCGCTTTTGCCCTTGGCGACTTTACAAAGTTGAGCCAATCTTTGCTAGGCGCAGCCTCGGGCGATTTGCTGGTGAAAATTTCAACGGTGTCTCCGGATTGGAGTTGAGTGTCGAGAGGCACTAGCCTTCCGTTGACTTTTGCACCCATAGTGCGATGGCCGACGTCCGTGTGAACCGCGTAAGCAAAGTCCACCGGAGTTGCACCGCCAGCAAGTCCAATCACTTTGCCCTTAGGAGTAAACACGTACACTTCTTTTGCACCGATTTCAAAACGCAAGGAAGCGAGGAACTCACTCGGATCCTGTGTTTCTGCCTGCCAATCGCTCAGGTGCTTTAGCCAGGCAAGATCCTCATCGTTTCGCTCGGTGGTGCCGACCTGCTCTTTGTACTTCCAATGCGCAGCAACACCGTACTCGGCTCGCTGGTGCATCTCGTGAGTACGAATTTGAATCTCAACAGAACGACCTTTTGGGCCAATAACTGTGGTGTGCAATGACTGGTAGAGATTGAATTTCGGCATTGCTATGTAGTCTTTGAAACGCCCGGGTACAGGATTCCAACGTGCGTGAATCGCCCCAAGAACCGCATAACAATCACGGACCGAACTAACTAATACACGAATTCCAACCAAATCATAAATATCATCAAACTCGCGACCTCGGACCACCATCTTTTGATAGATGCTGTAATACTGCTTTGGGCGACCCGCTACCTTTCCCTTGATCTTGTTTTCCCTGAGATCCTCTTCGATCTCCGAAATAATTGAATCGATTACCTGCTCTCGCTGGGGAGCGCGTTGACCAACTAAATTGACAATCTCTTCGTATACCTTCGGATATAAAACTGAGAAAGATATGTCTTCAAGCTCCCACTTAATAGTGCTTATTCCAAGCCGGTGCGCAAGAGGTGCATAGATTTCTAGAGTCTCCTGGGCCTTTCGCTTAGCTGATTCAGCGGATACAAATCCCCAAGTTCTGGCATTATGCAACCGGTCAGCTAGCTTTATCACCAGTACACGAATGTCCTTCGACATAGCGACAACCATTTTTCGCACTGTTTCAGCCTGGGCGTGGTCTCCAAACTTTACCTTGTCGAGTTTGGTTACCCCATCGACCAGCATGGCAACTTCAGATCCAAAATCCTTTTCGAGCTGGTCAAGTTTGTAATCAGTGTCTTCAACAGTGTCATGAAGTAGCGATGCCGCAAGTGTTATAGGGCCGATTCCTAATTCAGCAAGTATCTGAGTCACCGCCAGAGGATGAGTTATGTAAGGTTCGCCACTCTTACGTTTCTGCTCACGATGAGCCTCTTCGGCGACAACGAAGGCACGCTCGATGATTGTTGTGTCGGCCTTTGGATGATTTAGACGAACTAGCCTCAAAATCTCGTTCAACTCAGAGGTGTAAACACCATACTTTGAGAAAATTCTGGGCAGCATGCCGCGGAGAGTACTGATACTTCCAGTTGGCGTTGGATCCGTCACGGTTCTCCCCTGCGGTGGTTAGAAGACCCAGAATACCAACTAACGCGCCGCGAGAACCTTCTTGGCAGCTGTAGCGTATTTCGATTCACCTTCGCGCAGATGTGAATAGAAAGGAGCGGCTATGAAGATGGTCGAATATGTGCCAACGATAATTCCAATAAACAGGGCTAGCGAAATGTCGCGAAGAGTTCCTGCTCCTAATAACCAGGAGCCGATGAACAGAATGGACGCCACCGGAAGAACTGCTACCACAGAGGTATTTACGGAGCGCACAAGTGTCTGGTTAATGGCTAAGTTGACCTTCTCGGCGAAAGTGGCATTTTCACTGAATTCGACTTCGTGAGTGTTCTCTCGAATCTTGTCAAAGACGACAACTGTGTCATACAGCGAGTAACCGAGAATAGTTAAGAATCCAATTACTGCAGCTGGAGTAACTTCAAAACCTATAGCTCCATAAACTCCTGCGGTAATGATTAGGTCGTGGAGCAAAGCTAACATCGCTGCTGCAGACATCTTGAGGGTCCTAAAGTAAATTGCCATCAAGATTGCTGCTAGCGCGATAAACACGATTAGACCATTCAGCGCCTTGGCGGTGATATCGGCACCCCAGTTGGCACCCACAAACGAACTGCCAACTTGGCTTGCCTCAATCTTGTAGGCCGACGCAAGTGCTTGACGAACAGCTTCCGATTCGTTATCTGTGAGTTTGTCTGTTTGAATGCGCAGGCTGTCTGAACCAACGCCGGTGACTATCGGATTAGCCTCGGGAACAACGCTTTGAACTGCAGACGTCGCAGTCTGCTGAGTTTCCTGTGATACTCCGGTCACTCGGAATTCTGAACCTCCGCGGAATTCAATTCCAAAATTGAATCCTCCACGAGCAATAGGCAAAATTACTGCTAGGGCAATCATCACCAACGCAACTATGTAAAAGATCTTTCGTTTTCCAACGAAGTCGAACGAGCGCTTTCCGGTGTAGAGGTCGTTTCCAAGTTCACTTAGCTTTGACATTAGTTTTGACCTCCGTTTGCTTCGCTGGCCTTGCGCTCTGCAATGGTTTGGCGTTTAGCCGCTTCCCTTGAGACTTTGCCGCGCTTTGCAGAACCAATCTCGTCAGAAGTTCTAAATTGACCCCTGCCGATGTATGTCTTTCCACCCAATGCCGTGGCATCAAAGCCAGACATTTTGTGGCCAGAAGAGAAGAACTTTGTCTGAGCCAAAATCTGGAGCATAGGGTGAGTGAATAGAGTTACGACCGCTAAGTCGATAAGCGTGGTCAAGCCAAGAGTGAAGGCGAACCCTCGAACGCTTCCCACCGTAAGCGCCCAAAGCACAACTGCAGCAAGCAGGCTTACTCCACCTGATACCAAAATTGTTCGAATGGCTCTTGACCAACCGGCTTCAACAGCAGCGGACAAAGTACGACCGTCGCGTAATTCATCTCTAACACGTTCGAAGTAAACGATGAAAGAGTCAGCCGTAATTCCAATAGCCACAATCAATCCGGCTACTCCGGCCAGAGACAATCGATATCCCTGCCTCCACGACAAAAGGGAGATGAGTAGGTAAACCACCATTGCCGCCACCACAAGCGAACCAACGGTGACCACTGCAAGCCCTCGATACTGGAAAAAAGCATAAACAATCACCAGTATCAGTCCGATGAGACCGGCAAGTAATCCGCCTCTTAGTGACTCCGTACCCAAGGTCGCAGAAATGTTCTCTTGGCTCTGAACTTCAAAACCAATCGGTAGCGATCCGTATTTCAGCTGATCAGCCAGAGATTTGGAAGACTCCTGAGTAAAACTTCCGGTGATTTGTGCAGAGCCGTTAGTGATTACAGCATTAGTTTGAGGTGCAGTAATTACGTATCCATCAAGCGTGACCGCGAATTGATTGCGCGGGCTAGCCAGTGGATAAAGACGAGAAGTCACAGCGCTGAAGGCTGTGGTTCCCTCTCCGTCAAATTCCAGATTAACTGCCCACTCATTGGTAGAAGCTCCGGTTGAAGTTGTGACTGTACCTGCCTGAGCATCGGCAATATTGGATCCGTCAACTTCAACTGGGCCAAGGATAAATTTCTGAGTGCGGCTCGAGTCACAGGTGATAAGTGGTTGTGTTGGGTCATCTACCTGCCCTGGCTGTCGAAATTCGGTTGCGCAGCTGAACGAATCGTACTTGGCTCTCAGCTCTGCAGTAATCCAATTTAAATCACTCGCATCCGTAGGAGCGGCGTTCGGAGTTGAACTTGCACTAGGGCTTGAAGACGCCTTTGGGCTTGCTGATGCTGTTGCGTCTCCGCCAACTGAAGCCGAGGTTCCAGCATCTGTGACTAATACGGCGCGGAATTCAAGTTTCGCTGAACTTTTGATTAGCTGAAGTGTGCTATCTGACGGCGTACCAGGAATTTCAACGATGATGTTTTTGTCACCGGAGGTGGTGACAGTTGATTCAGATACACCGGTTGAATCAACACGCTGACGAATGATTGAAACAGCCTGACTCAGCTGCTCCGTCGAAACGGTCTTGCCATCTTGAACCGACGGAGCAAGGATTATCGAAGTTCCGCCTTGCAGATCAAGCGCCAATTCGGGTGCGTAAGTTGCCCCAGGAGTGTTTGTTGCAACTCCAATGCCAATAATGGCGGCGAAGGTGATAATCAGAGCTAGAAGCCAAGATAAACGTTTGCGAGCGTGCTTGGTTACCGATGAAACAGCCACTTGGGATCCTTGCTGGAAGCTACTTGGTCTTTGAAACAGCCGGCTTCTTGGCCGCTGGCTTCTTGGCTGCTGCAGATGCAGCTGGCTTCTTTTCAACTGGCTTTGCTGCCTCAACTGAGCGAACAGCCAACTTGTTAACAGAAAGCTTCGTACCAGGAGTTGATTCAATTACGATTCGGTCGGAATCGCTAGAAATGACTTTTCCGAAAATTCCGCTGGTGAGCATGACAGAAGAACCTACGGCAATCGAAGACTGTAGCTCTTCAGCTTGCTTCTTGCGCTTTTTGTTGCTCATGACCATGAAGAAAATCATTACTGCAAGAGCAGCAAGTAAAAAGTAGTTTTCCAAGGGAAAGCCAATCTAATCGTTGGGGTACCGGTATTTAACAGGCGAATGACGCGAAACCGCATCACCAGCAATTATAAGTCAAAGAGTAGGGATTGCCCTGAAGTTGGCGGATTTAACCCGAGATGCTGATAAGCCTTACTAGTGGCCGCTCTCCCCTTGGCTGTGCGTGATATAAGTCCCGTTCGAATCAAATATGGCTCAACAACCGATTCAATCGTGTCCTGCTCCTCGCCAACGGCCACAGCTATCGAAGTAATACCGACGGGACGCCCAGAATATTGGGTGCAAAGCACCTCAAGAACAGCTCGATCTAGTCGGTCCAGCCCAAAATCATCTACCTCGAAGAGTTTCAATGCGGCCCTGGATACGCTTTCATCTACTTGCGCGTGGCCTTCAACCAATCCAAAATCCCTAACCCTTCTGAGTAGGCGATTTGCAATACGTGGAGTTCCCCTGCTTCGCCTTGCAATCGCGGCAGCGCCTGATTCGGTCAACTTGACTCCGAGCTTTTGCCCGGCACGCAAAATCACGGCCAATAATTCTTCCTCCGAATAGAACTCCAAATTGGCTGTGAAGCCGAATCGGTCACGCAGCGGGCTAGCCAAAAGCCCACTCCTAGTGGTGGCGCCAATTAGTGTGAATGGCTCCAAATCCAATGGAACCGAGGTGGCTCCGGGACCCTTGCCAACCATGATGTCGATTCGGAAATCTTCCATCGCCAAATAGAGCATTTCCTCAGCACTCTTAGACATGCGGTGGATCTCATCGATAAAGAGGACGTCTCCTGATGTTAGCGAAGACAGAATCGCCGCTAAGTCTCCAGCGTGCTGAATCGTTGGTCCACTGGTGAGACGCAAGCTCCCGGAGCTTTGGTTTGCAACAATCATGGCCAGCGTGGTTTTTCCTAATCCAGGAGGCCCAGCAAAAAGCATGTGGTCAGCGGATCGAGCTTGCAGGCGTGCCGCTTCCAAAATCAATGCAATCTGTTTTCTTACATTCTCCTGGCCGATGAATTCATCCAAGGTGCTTGGACGCATTGCAGACTCGAAAGCAAGTTCATTCTGATCCTTATCCGGATTTGTAAGGTCGCTCACGTTATTTACTTAGCCTCGCGAGACAAGCTCGAATAAGTTCAGGCAGTTTCCCTTGCGGATTTGCGGCGCAGACCTCTTCGACAATTGGAGAGGCGATGCGTTCAGTCCAGCCAAGAGTTTGAAGTGCAGAAAGCAAATCAGAATTCATCGAATTGATTCCGTTTGAGCTGACTCGAATTTTGCCAGCAAGCGTTAGATTAATGAGCTTTGCAGTTTTGACGCCAACTCCACTGACCCTCTCGAAAGGTTTGGAATCATCTTCTGTTACGGCCATAGAAATTTCTGCCGGCGACAATGTTGCGATTATTGCTAATGCCGTCTTCGGGCCAACTCCAGAAACACTTCGCAATTGGTCAAAAAGTGCCTGTTGTTCTATCTCCGCGAATCCGAATAACTGAGAACTGTCTTCGCGAATGATCTGAGTGGTAAAAAGAAATGCGGACTCACCAATTTGGTAGTTCGAAAGTTGTGATGACGGTATCTGCACGAGGTATCCGACTCCGGAGACGTCAAGAATCAAGGCAGAGTTTGATTTACTCTGAACCGAACCTCGAAGCGATGCAATCACGCAAAAAGACTAACTAACCTCGACGAGTTTTCTTGGACGCTGCCTCTGACTTGCGCCATGCCTCTTGGGCCTTGGTCAATTCTCCAGTTTCAAGGCGAACTTCTGGGCGGAAACCTGCCGTGATGGCGATTGCCAATGCGTCAGCGGCGTCTGCCGGTTTTGGAACTTCACTCAAGCCCAGAAGTTTGGCGACCATGTAACCAACCTGTTCCTTATTGGCTCTCCCTGAGCCAGTGACCGCGGCCTTGACCTCTGATGGGGTGTGCAACTGAATAGGGATTCGAAATTGGTTAGCCAAGAGCAAGACCACACCCGAAATTTGAGCAACACCCATTACCGTTCTTAGATTCTGTTGCGCAAAGACTCGCTCAAGTGCAATTAGGTCTGGCCTATGCGTTTCAAGCTTCAATGTAAGGGCGCTGGCAATCCGACCGATTCGCTCGTCTAGATCAAGTGAAGTGTCAGTTCGGATGGTATCAACATCACAAAACTTGAGACTTCGGTTTTTCGCAACTTCAATGACTCCCACCCCGCAGCGAGTTAAACCAGGGTCGATGCCTAAAATGCGGCGGGACAAATTTAGCCGCGTTCTAGTTCGGCCAGTACCTCGGCCGACATGTCAAAGTTCGTGTAAACATTCTGAACGTCGTCTGAATCTTCCAACTCATCGATGAGATCAATTACCTTACGAGCTGTTTCAGCATCAACCTGCATTGGAATTGACGAAACGAATTCAGCATCTGCTGACTCATAATCGATTCCCGCTGATTGCAATGCAGAGCGCACAGCAACCATAAGACTCGGATCTGTAGTGATTACAAAGTTCTCTCCGCGATCTTCAATGTCTTCGATTCCAACTTCGAGAACTGCATCTAGAATCGAATCTTCAGAGGCTCCACTGGTCTTAGAGACAACAATCACGCCTTTGCGACTGAACTGGTAGGCAACGCTACCCGGATCGGCCATTGTGCCATTTCCGTTTTTGAAAGCCAGGCGCACTTCTGCAGCCGCTCGGTTTTTGTTATCGGTCAAACATTCAACTAAGAGCGCGACTCCATTAGGGCCATAACCTTCGTACATAATGGTCTGATACTCAACCGCATCTGCGCCCCCGCCCGAACCACGTTTGATGGCGCGCTCGATGTTGTCATTGGGTAACGAGGACTTGCGGCCTTTTTGGATAGCGTCGTAAAGTGCTGGATTTCCATCTGGATCTGGGCCCCCAAGTCGCGCGGCTACTTCGATGTTTTTGATTAGCTTGGCAAAAAGTTTGGCTCGCTTGCCATCGATAGCAGCCTTTTTGTGTTTGGTGGTAGCCCATTTGGAGTGGCCAGACATAATGCTCCCGTGTGATGATTTTTCTTGAGTTTACCCGAAGCTAAATACTGTCGATTAGTAGTTTGTGGATGCGCGTTTCACCCGTGACCTCGGGGTGAAAAGAGATACCGATGCACTTTCCTTGACGAACTCCAACTATTCTGCCGTCTTCGAGCGAGGCAATAACCTCAACCCCTTCGCCGACAGATTCCACAATCGGAGCTCTGATAAAAGCGGCGTGTATCTTTCCGGGGACACCAGAGACAGACAAATCTGCTTCAAAGGAGTCATTCTGGTTGCCGAAGGCGTTGCGTTTTATTGTCACGTCCAGGCCACCAAATGACTTCTGTCCGCTTGCCGGATCTTTTATGTTTCCCATCATGATGAGGCCAGCGCAAGTGCCTAGAACTGGCATCCCAGCGTGAATCGCGTCTCGAATGGGCTGGTACATACCAAAAATTTCAGACAATTTAGAAATCGTGGTCGATTCTCCACCTGGAATTACCAAAGCATCAACTCTTGCCAATTGTTGCGGTGTTTTTACTGCGACTACTTGAATGCCCAATTTCTCCAAGATTTTCACGTGCTCACGCACATCACCTTGAAGGGCTAGTACACCTACGGTTTTAGCTGTCAATTACCAACCGCGGTCGGCCAAACGATGAGGTGCAGGGATGTCGTTTACGTTAATACCGACCATCGCCTCGCCAAGGCCTCGACTAACTTCAGCTAGCACTGATGGATCATTGTAGAAAGTCACGGCCTTGACAATGGCTTTCGCGCGAGCCACTGGATCACCAGATTTAAAAATTCCCGACCCAACAAAAACTCCATCGGCACCAAGCTGCATCATCATGGCGGCGTCCGCCGGAGTTGCAACACCGCCGGCAGTAAACATAACTACAGGAAGTTTTCCGGTCTGCGCTACTTCGCGAACCAATTCATATGGCGCTTGCAGTTCTTTAGCTGCAACATACAACTCATCTTCGTTCTTGGCAGCAAGAGCTCGGATTTCAGAACTGATGGTACGAATGTGTTTGGTCGCCTCAGAAACGTCTCCAGTGCCGGCTTCACCCTTAGATCGAATCATGGCCGCTCCCTCAGTGATCCGGCGAAGCGCTTCCCCCAGGTTTGTCGCTCCGCAAACAAATGGGGTTGTGAATTTCCACTTGTCGATGTGATTCACATAATCTGCCGGGCTCAAAACTTCTGACTCATCGATGTAGTCAACACCAAGTTGTTGAATTATCTGGGCTTCCACAAAGTGGCCGATTCGAGCCTTAGCCATGACCGGAATTGAAACAGCCTTAATGATTCCGTCAATCATGTCTGGATCTGACATACGTGCAACCCCACCCTGAGCGCGAATGTCAGCCGGAACTCGCTCAAGTGCCATTACCGCTACAGCACCGGCATCCTCGGCAATTTTTGCCTGCTCTGGAGTGACCACGTCCATGATTACGCCACCCTTGAGCATTTCTGCGAGGCCGCGCTTTACTAGTGAACTTCCGGTAGTTGGCTTGAAATCTGTCATGCCACAATTCTAAGCGCTGTATTTATCCCAAGCGGATTGAATTTCTTCACGGACCTCGCCTAGCAGCCTAGGCAAGGCCTTGGTTTCGGCGATGATTGGGAAGAAATTGGAGTCGTTTCTCCAACGAGGGACAATGTGCTGATGGAGGTGTCCTGCAATACCGGCACCGGCAACTTCACCTTGATTCATTCCGATGTTGAATCCGTGATTTTTGCTAACCCCGCTTAGTACTCGCATGGCTTGCTGGGTTAGCGACGCAATCTCATTAACTTCCTCAGACGTGGCTAAATCATAAGTGGCCACGTGACGGTAAGGACAGATTAACAGATGCCCGCTGTTATAAGGAAAAAGATTCAAAAGCACGTAGCCAGTTTTTCCGCGATGCACGATCAGTGCTTCTTCATCAGACTTAGCCGGAGCAAGACAGAACGGACATTCATGGTCTGCGGGCTGTTGCCCCTCTTTTATATAGACGAGACGATGCGGAGTCCAAAGGTGTTGAAAAGAATTCGGTACACCGGGGAGAAATGAGGCATCTTCCATGCTTACACCTGTGACTTGCTGTCTACAGTTTCAAGAATTCGCGCTATAGCTTCCGCAAGCGGAATTCCGTTCTCTTGCCTGCCATCGCGGTATCGGAAGGAAACAGCACCGGAATCTCTATCTTGCCCTCCGGCGATCAGCATGAATGGAACTTTCGCCTTGGTGTGATTCAAAATCTTTTTCTGCATGCGATCATCACTGTGATCGACTGAAATTCTGATACCCCGACTACGCAGCTGAGTCGCGATGTCATCCAGATATGAACCAAATTCCTCAGCCACAGGAATGCCAACCACCTGTAGTGGCGCTAACCATGGAGGAAAATGCCCGGCATAGTGCTCGGTTAGCACACCGAAGAATCTCTCTATCGAACCAAATAGTGCTCGGTGAATCATTACCGGACGCTGTCGAGTTCCGTCGCTTGCGGTGTATTCAAGGTCAAAACGCTCAGGGAGATTGAAATCCAGTTGGATGGTAGACATCTGCCAGGTACGACCGATTGCGTCGCGCGCCTGAACTGAAATCTTTGGACCATAGAACGCAGCTCCTCCCGGATCAGGCACAAGTTCAAGTCCGGATTGTTTAGCCACTTTTTCCAATGTTGCAGTAGCAGTCTGCCAAACCTTGTCGTCACCAACGAACTTAGGATTCCCCTCTTCCTTAGTAGAGAGCTCCAAATAGAAATCATCAAGCCCGTAGTCGCGAAGCAGTCCAAGAACAAAATTCAATACGTTAGTTAACTCCTGCTCCATGTTCTCAGGGGTAACAAAAAGGTGCGCGTCATCCTGAGTCATACCTCGCACACGAGTAAGTCCGTGGAGCGTTCCGGATTTTTCGTATCGGTAAACAGATCCAAACTCAAACATCCGGAGTGGTAAGTCTCTATAAGAACGAGACTGTGAACGATATATCAAGATGTGGAACGGACAGTTCATGGGTTTCAGGTAGTAATCCTGACCTTGCTTTCGAAGAACTCCATTCTCATCAATCTCTTCATCGAGTTTCATGGGTGGGAACATGCCCTCTGCATACCAACCTAAGTGGCCAGAAATTTCGAAAAGATTGGATTTTGTGATGTGCGGTGAGTAAACAAACTCGTAACCCGACTCCTCGTGGCGTTTGCGCGAATAATCTTCCATCACGCGACGCATGATGCCGCCCTTTGGATGGAATACGGCTAGACCAGAACCAATTTCATCAGGGAACGAAAACAAGTCCAACTCTTGACCTAAGCGTCGGTGGTCGCGCTTTGCCGCCTCTTCTAGCCGCTCCTGATGAGCACGAAGTTCATCTTTGGTTGGCCATGCGGTTCCGTAAACACGCTGAAGCTGTTTGTTCTTTTCGTTCCCTCGCCAGTAAGCTGCTGCGACGCGCGTTAGTGCGAATGCACTCCCAATCATCCTGGTGTTTGGGAGATGAGGTCCGCGGCAGAGATCCTTCCAAATCGTGCTTCCGGTAGCAGGATCTACGTTGTCATAGATGGTGAGCTCCCCAGCGCCAACCTCGGCTGCTCCATCTCCTAAATCTCCGCCCTTTAGACCAATTAGTTCGAGTTTGTAAGGCTCGTTCGCCAGTTCAACTTTGGCTTCACCATCGCCTGTGACTCGACGAATAAAGCGCTGCCCAGACTGGATAATCTTTTGCATCTGCTTCTCTAGAGCACGAAGGTCTTCCGGCGTAAAAGGGTTCTCTACATCGAAGTCGTAGTAGAAGCCGTCGGTGATTGGAGGGCCAATTCCGAGCTTCGCCTCTGGGTTTATGTTCTGAACCGCCTGAGCAAGCACGTGTGCCGCTGAATGACGAAGAATATTGAGGCCATCCTGGCTGGAAATCGGTACTGACTCGACTTTGTCGCCGTCAGCTAATTTGTGGGCTAGGTCTCGAAGTTCACCATTTACTCGCATAGCGACAATGGTTTTTTCGGAAAAGAGCCCAAAGCCATCGGCCCCATCCGTAACCTGTGTGTCTATACCATTTACCGTGACCTTCAAAGTGGCACCTTTCAATCTCTGCAATTCTATCCACGCAGTTAGGCGTGCCTTGCTAGCCACTTGGGTTCGCATGGTGTTTTCTAGAGAGCATGACCGCCATGAAAAGAATGTCAGCCGCAGAGCGCGAACGAATTCGTGTTGAGGATGCGATCATCGCCTCAGAGGAATTCCAGAAGAATTCACTATCGGCCAAGTTGAATTGGCTGAGAGCCGGAGTTCTAGGTGCAAATGATGGAATTGTGTCGACGGCTGGACTGGTAATGGGAGTGGCTGGAGCAAACCCCAACAACACCGGCGCGATATTTATCGCAGGCGTCGCCGGACTCGTAGCAGGCTCGATTTCTATGGCCGGCGGCGAATACACCTCAGTCTCAGCGCAAAAAGACAGCGAGATAGCAGCACTTAATAAGGAACGCCAGGAGCTAATTGACGATCCAGACAAAGAGCTGCGCGAATTGATATGGTTCTATGAGCAAAAGGGACTTTCTTACGAGACAGCCAGCGTCGTGGCGAACGAACTCACACAAAAAGACGCACTTCGTGCTCACGCCGAGGCGGAGCTTGGTATCGATCCCGATCAACATGTGAGTCCGAGTCACGCTGCGTTTGCATCCCTTGTTGCATTTGCGGGGGGTTCACTACTGCCACTACTGGCGGTTACCAGTTTCAACAAAGACACGAGAATTTGGGCTACAGTCACGGCCGTCGTTGTTTCGCTTGCGCTAACTGGCTATGTTGGAGCCAAAATCGGTGGAGCCAAGAGCCTGAGGGCAATCATTCGAAATGTCGTTGTCTCACTACTAACCATGGGCATAACCTATGCAATTGGTTTCCTATTGGGAACCGGAGTCACTGCAGCCTAGGTAAAATCTCCTTGTGAGTAAATTCCAAAGGGTCGACGTCGCCCTTATCGGCGGCGGCATAATGAGCGCCACTTTGGGCACCTTCCTGAATCTTCTTAACCCATCTTTCAAAATGGTGGCTTTCGAACGGCTTGACGATGTGGCGATGGAGAGTTCGAATCCTTGGAACAATGCGGGCACAGGACATGCTGCCCTTTGCGAGCTCAACTATATGCCCGATTCCAAAGACGGCTCACTTCCTTCTCCGGCCAAGGCAATACAAATAAACGAACAGTTTCAACTCAGTCGGCAGTTTTGGGCGTACTTGGTAGCCAAGGGAATTTTGGCAGATCCAAGATCTTTTATTCACTCGACCGCGCACATGACATTCGTAAAGGGCGAAAAGGATGTCGACTATCTGCGTCGCCGTGCCGAGGTACTTAAGAAGCAGCCACTTTTCAAAGGTTTTGAATTCACCACTGATCACAAAAAAATAGGTAAGTGGGCACCACTATTAGTTGCCGGGAGATCTGAAAGCGAGTTGATCGCAGCTACCAGAATCGAGTCAGGGACAGACGTAGATTTTGGCGCCATCACCCGCCAACTTTTTGGGCATCTTCGCGAAGAAGATATTCCAGTTCACACAAGCACAGAAGTAACTAAACTTCGTCGCACACCCGATGGCTGGCACATTACGGCTAAGAATCACCACACCGGAGAAACCTCATACACAGAAAGCAAGTTCGTTTTCGTTGGGGCTGGTGGTTGGGCACTTAAACTTTTGCAGAAATCTGGAATTCCGGAAGCAAAGGGGTACGGACTCTTCCCGGTTAGCGGCTCATTCCTTCAAACCACCAACCCTGAAATCGTTGCTCAACATCAAGCCAAGGTTTACAGCCAGGCTTCTGTGGGTGCGCCACCGATGTCTGTTCCACATCTTGATACTCGCGTTGTTGATGGAAAGGCTTCCCTTCTTTTCGGACCGTATGCTGGAGCTATTCCGAAATTCCTGAAAAACGGATCGATTTTAGATTTGCCAAAGGCAGTTCGCCTTTCGAATATTCGCCCGTATCTCTCGGTAGCCATTCGAAATCTAAGCCTCATTAAATATTTGATGACCGAACTCACCAAGAGCAAGTCGCAACAATTTGACTCGCTTAGGGATTTCTACCCAGAAGCAGATCCCAAAGATTGGAAACTCATCATTGCCGGACAGCGAGCCCAGGTAATTAAGCGCGCTCCTGATGGTTCAGGGTCCTTGCAATTTGGAACCGAGGTGGTTTCATCTGCGGATGGCTCAATCGCTGGTCTTCTCGGAGCATCCCCTGGCGCCTCCACATCCGTGCATATTATGTTGGAGATTTTGCAAAAATCTTTTGCCAATGAATTTCCGAGCTGGGAAAAGAAATTGAAGAAAATGATTCCGTCGCTTGGCGTTGAAATAAATGCAAACCCAGCCCTCGCCAAAAAAGTGCTCGCCGATACCGCGAGAATTCTGAATCTCGATACGAAATAAAAAAGCCCCTCGATTGAGGGGCTTTTGTGGTCGATACTGGGATCGAACCAGTGACCCCTTCCATGTCAAGGAAGTGCGCTACCGCTGCGCCAATCGACCGAGGTAAAACTTGGAGGTGGAGACGGGATTTGAACCCGTGGTTTTACAGCTTTGCAGGCTGCTGCTTTGGGCCGCTCAGCCACTCCACCAATCAAATCGAGCAACCACTTGGATTACGCGATTACATGGGGCTTACGCCCGCTGCGAGCGGATGACGAGATTCGAACTCGCGACCCCAACCTTGGCAAGGTTGTGCTCTACCAACTGAGCCACATCCGCAAATCTTGTTTCCAAGACTTAGATACTCTAACCCAGAAACTGGGCTATTTTCAACTATCCACGCCACTTCCAACGCGGATCAGCACCCGAGTAAGCGAGCTCTCCGTGTTGAACCAGATCGACTCCGGCAATTTCGTCGGTGCTGGTTACTCGGAATCCGACGGTCTTTTGAATGCCACTAGCCAGCAACCAGGAGACAACAAATGCGTAAATCCCCACCGCAACACATCCGATGACTTGCTTGCCGAGTTGTTCGAAACCATGTCCGAAGAAAAGGCCCGACCCATCGGCGAATAAACCAATGTAGAGAGTGCCAATCAAACCGGCTACTAGGTGCACACCCACAACATCCAAAGAGTCATCGAAACCAAAACGGTACTTAGCCTCGATAGCAATAGCGCAGACCACTCCCACAATTGCGCCTAGTAGCAACGCCCAGGTTGGATGTAAATAAGCGCAAGAAGGAGTAATCGCAACCGCACCGGCCACCGCGCCGGTTGCAATTCCCACTGAAGTGGCTTTGCCGTGCTTTAGTTTTTCAAACAACCCCCAAGACAACATTGCCCCGACAGGCGCAGCCAAGGTATTGATGAATGCAAGAGAGGCAATTCCGTCTGCAGCCGCTTCAGATCCGGCATTAAAACCAAACCAACCGAAAAGCAATATGGCGGCACCAATCAGCACCAAAGGAACGTTGTGTGGAACGTGCATTCCCTTGGTGAAACCGAAACGCTTTCCGACAACCAGAGCAACTGCCAGCGCAGATGCGCCGGAAGCAACTTCAACAACCGTTCCGCCAGCAAAATCGAGCAAACCAACTTCATCTACCAGCCAGCCCCCAGCAACGATTTGACCTTCAACCACAGTGAAGTTGAAGACCCAAGATGCCACCGGAAAATAAACCAACGTCGCCCATAAGCCAGCAAAAAGCATCCATGATCCAAATTTGGCTCGGTCCGCAATTGCACCGGAAATCAGTGCGACGGTAACTATCGCGAATGTACCCTGAAAACCTCCGAATGCTAGTTGGAAGCCATCGCCCGACTTTGCCAATGCAATAGCGTCGCCCATGAAAAACTTTTCTGGTGAAAATCCGATGATCGAATCAATCCCGATGAAACCTGCATCAGCTGGTCCACTGAACGCAATTGCATAGCCGTAAATAATCCAGAGAACACCGATGAGCCCTAACGCCCCAAAGGACATCATCATCATCGAAACCACACTTGAGGCCCGCACCAACCCCCCGTAAAAGAACGCGAGGCCTGGTGTCATAAACAACACCAAAGCCGAACAGATGATCAAAAACAATGCGGCGTCATGATTCATATTTACTCCAAGCTATCACGCGCCAAAAGAGAGGCCCCGCGAGGAGCCTCTCTTTTAGAGCGGTTAGAACCTTTCTAATTAACCTCGATCTTGCCCAAAGGCATATGCCTCTTCACCGTGTACAACGGTGTCGATGCCTGCGATTTCATCTTCAGCCTTAACTCTGAACCCAATGGTCTTCTCAACGATGAAGCCGATCACTAAGGCCATAACGAAGCTATATACGAGAACAGCGCCAGCACCGAGCGCCTGAGCACCCAACTGCCCGAAGCCATATCCGAAGGCAGCACCAACGCCGTTACCGAATATTCCAATCCAGAGCGTACCAACGATGCCACCGACGAGGTGAATACCCACGACATCTAGCGAGTCATCGAAGCCTAGGCTGAACTTCAAATCGACAGCTAGGGCACAAAGAATTCCGGCAACTAGACCTAACAGCAAACCCCACACCGGGTCGAGAGAAGCACAAGCCGGAGTTATAGCAACAAGTCCGGCTACAGCTCCCGAGCCGGCACCAATCGAAGTGGCCTTACCGTGCTTGATCTTTTCAATGATGATCCAACCAAGCATCGCTGCTGCTGGCGCTCCGATTGTGTTGATGAAAGCAAGAGATGCGATTCCATCAGCGGCAACTTCTGAACCAGCATTGAAACCAAACCATCCGAACCAAAGCAATGCCACGCCCAAGAGCGTTAGAGGAACGTTGTGCGGCTGGTTGATGCCCTTACTAAAGCCAAAACGCTTACCTAAGACAATTGCGAGTGCCAGACCGGCAGCTCCAGCGTTAATGTGAACGGCAGTTCCACCGGCAAAGTCAATTGCCCCAAGGTTGTATACGATCCATCCACCATCTACAACTTTTCCATCTTCGAGTGTGAAGTTGAAAACCCAGTTCGCTACTGGGAAATACACAATGGTTGCCCACAATCCGGCAAACACCATCCAAGCGCCAAACTTTGCTCGGTCTGCGATAGCACCTGAGATTAGAGCCACGGTGATGATGGCGAAAGTAGCCTGGAAAGCCACGAATGCCAGTGATGGAAACGCGGTTCCCTCGGCTGGATTCAACGAACTTTCAACTTGGGCATTTAGGCCGATGGCCGAAGTATCAATACCAAACCAGCCGTCGATTCCAATGAAGCTACCTGAGCCAGCATTTGAAAACGAAATTGCATAACCGTAAACAATCCAAAGAACCGCAATAAGTCCGAGCGATCCGAAGCTAAGCATCATCATGCTAACCACGCTCTTGGCCTTGACCATTCCTCCATAGAAGAACGCCAATCCAGGCGTCATTAGCAGTACTAGTGCCGCGGCTATCAGAACGAAAGCCGTATTTCCCTGATCCATTTGTTTACCTCTCTCTAAATAAACAAAAACAACGCCACCAGTTGTGGCACTGCATTAGTTTCTTAGAGAGGTATTTCAAGAAGTGAATCGAAATGTTTCGAGTTTGTAAAACATCTATCCGGCTAGCGCACCCAGGCGCGAGATGGCGCGCAGATATTTCTTTCGATAACCACCGTTCAAGTGTTCCTTGGCAAATACTTTTGTGGTGTCCAGGCCCGAACCCCTAATCCCCACCTGCTGTTCGTATGCCCGGTCAACAAATGAGACAAATCGCAGCGCAACGGCCTGATCCTTGAGTTCATGCACTTCCAGCAGACCTAATCTTTGGATACCTTCAAGAATCAGTCCATACTTCGACGGATGAACTAGCGCAAGATGCCCTAAAAGTTCGTCAAAATTATTCAAAGCACTGTTTTCATTAAGTGCAAGCCACTTAATGATTTCCTCTTCGCTAAAGTTACCTGCTGAGGCGTCGATGGGCCTGTGCCTGTGGTCTTCGCCATCAATTCGCAGCATCAGGAATTGATCAGAGATTCCATGAATCTCCCTTTGAAAATCTTCTGCGGCAAATCTTCCCTCCCCAAGCGCATTTGGCGGAGTATTTGAAGTAGCGGCAAATTTAACTCCCTTGGCAGAGAGCTCATTAAGTAAACGAGACATCATCATGGTGTCCCCTGGATCATCAAGTTCGAATTCGTCGATACAAATCAGGTCGAACTTAGATAATGCATCTACAGCTTTTGAAAAGGAAAGTGCACCAATCAATGAAGTGAAGGCAATGAATGAACCAAATGCCTTCTTACCTTTGAAACTATGAAAGGTTGCGGCCAGCAAATGAGTCTTGCCAACGCCAAAACCACCATCCAGATAGATGCCGATCTTTGAACTTTCCTGTTTCGAAAAAATGCCCTTTTTACCTGTCTTTCCACTCGCGAAATTTGAGGCTGCTTGAAGCGCTGTGGCCTGACTTTGGAATTCGGCGTGGGGTATGTAATTCGAAAAACTTGCTAGCTCAAACTCCCTAGGTGGAATCAAATCCCTAAGTAGCCGCTCGGTACTGGGCTCAGGTAGCCGATCCGTGAGTGACTTGAATCCTGGATTTCTTGCCAATTCTTACCTCATGTCTGGCGCTATTTTCAATCAGCATTTAGCCTAGATGGAGTAGGTCTAAAAACTAGAAAGCGATGACAAATGCCGGTTGGCTTCGATGAGTCAGTAAAGTTCTCTCAGTACGCTTACCCTGAGGTTCTAGTCAGCACCGAATGGTTGGCCAAGCACCTCGATTCGAAAGATTTGGTAATCGTCGAATCCGATGAAGATGTGCTTCTTTACCAGACCGGCCATATTCCCGGTGCGGTCAAGATTGACTGGCACACGGATCTAAATGATCCGATCACCCGTGATTATCTAGACGGAAAAGCTTTCGCCGAACTACTCGCTAGCAAAGGTATTGCACGTGATACCACGGTCGTTATCTACGGAGACAATAAGAACTGGTGGGCAACATACGCTCTCTGGGTTTTCAAGCTGTTTGAGCATCCAGATGTCAGAATCCTTGATGGAGGTCGCGAGAAGTGGGTTGCCGAAGGCAGGCCATTGACCACTGAAACAGCGTCAATCGTCCGCTCAGAATATCCGGTCGTAACTCGAGATGACAAAACCATTAGAGCTTTTCGAGACGATGTTTTAGCACATCTCGGTGGCCCACTCGTTGATGTACGCAGCCCGCAAGAGTATTCGGGTGAACGAACTCACATGCCAGACTACCCAGATGAAGGTGCTCTGCGCGGCGGACACATTCCAGGAGCAAGCTCAATTCCTTGGTCAAAAGCCGCTGGAGAACTTGGCGTCTTCCGCGATCGCCACGAACTGGAAAAGCTTTACATCGAAGAAGCCGGTTTGAACCCTTCTGACAAAACCATCGCCTACTGTCGAATCGGCGAGCGATCAAGCCACTCCTGGTTCGTTCTTAAGTATCTGCTCGGTTTTCAAGATGTACGCAACTACGACGGCTCATGGACAGAGTGGGGAAGCTTGGTAGGAGTGCCAATTGCTAAGGGTGCCGAACCAGGAATATTTGTCCGGTAGCCTCGTCTGGTGAGTATCACTGAGCAGGCTGCAGAAATAATCGAAGAACTGAATTCGATTGATTCCAAAGACCGACTAGAACTACTGCTGGAGTATGCGAATAGCCTTCCAAATTTGCCCTCCAGATATCTGGACCATCCCGACCTTCTCGAGCGCGTAGAAGAATGCCAATCCCCTGTCTATCTGTTTGTCGAAGTCAAAAATGATATGGTCAGCATTTTTTTGACTGCACCGGAAGAAGCACCAACTACACGCGCGTTCGCAACCATTCTTCAAAGAAGTCTTGATCAACAATCTGTCAAAACCATAGTTGAATTTGATAACGACTTTCCCGATCGTTTGGGCTTAAGCGCCCTGGTAAGCCCGCTCCGCATGCGTGGAATCAGAGGCATGTTAGCTCGCATAAAACGTCAAACATTTGAAAAAAGTGCCTAGCCTAAAAGACATTTTGAAGTCGCAGACTCGTTTACATGGAGTGCGAAGCAATTTCGTAATTGACCAGAATGGGAACTATGTAGACTCAACCGGTTCAAGTCGAGGTCTGAGCAATGAGTACGACTTAGAAATGCTCAAGAAATTGAGATCATTATCGGACTTGATAATTACCGACTCCGCCACATCAGCTAAGGAAGGTTACAAGCCCTCTAGATTTGCTCCAATTGAGGTTTGGTCAAGTTCGGGGAATTTTAGCGGGCGACCTTCCCTCGAGGGTTTAGAGAACAAGACCGTGCCTAACCCCGGTGAAGAACTGACACAGAGAAAAAAGCGATTCAAATCGATACTGCTTGAGTCAGGACCAACGCTCACCGGAATATTGGGACAACACGGCCTTATCGATGATCTAAGAATTACGGTTATCGGAGCTGAGAATGAGGCCTCCGCAGCACAAATAAGTACGAAATTCCGAAACAGGCTGAACCTTGAATACCTTAGAAATTGCAGTGTCCAAGTTCATGAACGTACCTACTTTTTCACCTTCATTCGGTGAGCCTATGCCTGCCAACTTCAGCGGGCTTATATCCTTGTTTCATGTTTGAATTTGAGGAACCAGCACAGTGCGCACCTGAATTTGCCGCAGCTTTGCTATCTCTCAAACAGAGCAATCTCAGGGAAGAGCTCGAACTTGTTCAACTGGCCTCTCCACAAGACATAGCCGAGCACTCGCTTGCTTTTTCAGCTGAGCTGAAGTCAGATACCTCTGAAGTTTCGGGAAAGCTTGGCACGGGTCGCTTTGTAGTATTTTGGTCTCCAAAACCGCAAGAGAACTGGACCAGCAACTTTAGAGTTGTTTGTTTTGCCAGATCACCACTTGAAACTGACATTGGCCGCGAGATCGACGGCGTGGATGTAACTTGGGAGTGGCTAACAGAAGCTCTTTCAAATTCCGGAGCCGAGCATGCTGCTCTAGCTGGAACCACGACACGAATCATTTCCACGGGGCACGGCCTGATGGATCAGCAAAGTGAGCACTCAGAGATCGAAATTCGTGCGAGTTGGTCACCGGCAACCACGGATCTTCGAAGACATCTAGAGGCATGGCAAAACCTTGTTTGTGCGATGAGTGGATACTCCATTGCGCCTGGTGTGCAAAAAATCGCCTAGATTGCAATGGAAGAAAAACCTATAACTGCGCTAACTAAATCGCGTAAGCCTTGGCACCTAGTTCAGAATGAAGAGTCGCTTCTGCACGCTGTCACCGAGCTGAAATCGTATGAGGGATGGTTCGGCGTGGATGCGGAAAGAGCTTCCGGATTCAAATATTCGCAACGCGCTTATCTAATACAAATAAATCGACGAGACAGCGCCATCTTCCTCATCGATCCAGTTTCCATTTCGCCATCACTCGACACAACAATATTCGGTGAACTAGCCGAACTTTTATCAGAGGATGCGTGGATTTTGCATGCGGCTACCCAAGATCTGGGTTGCCTATCAGAACTGGGATTGCGTCCCAACCAAATTATCGATACCGAACTTGGCTCAAGAATTGCAGGGCTACCTCGAGTTGGATTGGCATCCGTTGTTGAGCATTTTTTAGGCATGTCTTTGGCTAAGGAACACAGTGCAGTCGATTGGAGCACCAGGCCACTAGAACAGTCTTGGCTTGAATATGCTGCTCTTGACGTTGATGTGTTGCATGATCTTGCGGAAGGCTTGCTGGCCGAGCTTCAAGCCCAGGGAAAACTCGGTTTTGCAGAGGAAGAGTTTCAAAATCTTCTAAGCTTCAGCCCGAAACCCGAGAAATTGGACAAATGGAGGGGTATCAGCGGTTTGCATGAAGTCAAGGATGTCAAGGGCCTAGCAATTGCGAGAGCACTTTGGCAGGCGCGCGAAGGGTTGGCCAAAAAGCTCGATGTTGCTCCAGGCAGGCTCCTGCCAGATACATCGATATCGCACGTAGCCAAAAAGCAGACTTCAAGTCGGCCTGAGTTAGCCAGTGATAGAAGTTTCTCCGGTAGGGCTAGTCGGAGTTATCTAGACACTTGGTGGGACGCTATAGAAATTGGTCGCAACACGAAAGACTTGCCTCCCCTTCGTTTGCCTTCTTCCGGTATCCCAAACCACAGAATTTGGCCAAGCAAATTCCCTGAAGCCCACAAAAGACTTTTGTGCTGCAAGAAAATATTGTCCGAAACTTCTGAAGAACTAGCCATTCCTCAAGAAAACCTACTCACTCCTGATTTTTTAAGGCAACTCTGCTGGGAAGAAATCGATTCACCATCCAAGGAAGTAGTTTTCGACAAGTTGCGTACATATGGAGCAAGAAGTTGGCAATGCGAGCTACTCAGCGAAAAACTTGCGGAAGCACTTATCGCGGCTCCGAAATTCGTCGAAGAAACTAAAACCGACTAGATTTCAATGTCTTTTGTTTCATTGACAAGCTGCCTAGCATAAGGAACCTTAGCCCCTAGCACTTGAGCAACAATATCTCGTGCAATCGACTGAGCGGTTAAACCAACACGCTCAAGTATTTGATTGCGCGAAGCATGTTCCAAAAATTCATCCGGTAGTCCGAGCTCATTTAGAGCTGTGTCGACTTCGGCTGCTCGGAGAGCTTGGCGAATCCGAGTACCTATTCCTCCAACTCGCACTCCATCCTCAATTGTCACGACGAGGCGATGCTGTGATGCCAATTGCACGACGCTCTCGGAAACCGGGACGACCCAGCGTGGGTCCACCACGGTGGCACCAATACCCTGGGCGGCAAGGAGTTCAGCGGCCTGCAAAGCTACACCTGCCATGACACCTACGGCAACAATCAAAACGTCCTTTGCTGGAGCCTCTCGAAGTACATCAAGACCATCGGGCATCCGGCGAATGCTTGCAAAAGAATCATCAACGCTACCTTTTCCAAAACGGATCATGGTTGGTGCGTCGTCAACAGCTAAGGCCTCGTTCAACAATTCTCTTAGGCGCTCGGCGTCTCTTGGTGCTGCAATCCGAATGTTGGGTACAACTTGGAAAACTGCAAGATCCCAGACACCATGGTGACTGGCGCCGTCAGGGCCAGTGACTCCGGCACGATCCAACACAAAGGTGACCCCCTCTTTATGCAGGGCCACATCCATGAGAACCTGATCAAAAGCTCGATTCATAAAAGTTGAGTAAACCGATACCACCGGATGCAGGCCGCCAAACGCCATACCGGCAGCTGAAGTCACGGCATGTTGCTCCGCTATTCCAACGTCAAAAACTCTCGAAGGAAACCTCGAAGCGAATTTTCCTAAACCTACTGGGTTTAGCATGGCGCCGGTAATTGCAACGATTCGCGGGTTTTTTTCGGCAATACGAACTAACTCTTCGCCATAAACGCTGGTCCATGAGCTAGAACTTGCCTCTAACGACTCTCCCGTTTCTGGATTGATTTGACCTACGGCATGAAATTGATCTGCATCATTCAGTACGGCTGGGTCATACCCCTTGCCCTTTTGAGTAATCATGTGAACAATCACGGGATGAGCATATTTTTTTGCTTGCTGCAGCGCCTGCTCAACTTGCTGAAAGTCATGACCATCAATCGGTCCGATGTACTTCAAATCGAGATTAGGGAACATACTCTTTGGGGTCACAGATCCAAAAATTCCCTTTCCCGCTCCCCTAATGGCCGACCACAGCATTCGACCTGGAAGACCAAACTTGGCAAAGAATCTTTTGCTTAGACGGTATAGCTTTCTGTAAGTTTGCTCGGTGCGGATGTAATTCAGATTTCGAGCGAACCCACCAATGGTAGGAGCATATGATCGCCCATTGTCATTCACGATAATGACAAGCTTGCGATCATTATCATCAGAAATGTTGTTGAGTGCTTCCCAGGCCATACCACCAGTTAAAGCACCATCGCCAATAAGGGCCACAACAAATCTGTCCTCTTGACCGGTAATGCGATAAGCCTTGGCAATTCCGTCGGCCCAAGATAGTGAGGACGAGGCGTGGGAGCTTTCGACTATGTCGTGTTCGGATTCTGAGCGCTGCGGATAACCAGCTATTCCATTTTTCTGACGCAGTTTGGAAAAATCCTTGCGTCCGGTGAGTAGTTTATGAACGTAACTCTGGTGTCCAGTATCAAAGATAAAACTGTCCTTTGGAGAATCGAATACGCGGTGCATTGCCATGCTGATTTCGACCACACCAAGATTAGGGCCAAGGTGCCCTCCGGTCTTGGAAACTGAGGAAACTAAATACTCTCGAATTTCCTGAGCTAATTTGAGCAACTCGGGTACAGCCAACCTCTTAAGGTCGTCCGGTCCATCAATGCTCTCAAGAATAGACATTTGCGCCTCTAGGCGACCAGACTTCGCAATACGTATTGCAAGATGCCACCATTTCGGTAGTAATCAGCTTCACCGGGTGTGTCGATTCTTACCACTGCATCGAACTCGATAACCGATTTTCCTGCTGCGGAGTGCTCAGACGGACTGGCGGTTACTCTCACAGTTTTTGGTGTGATGCCGTCGTTCAGTTGCTCGATCCCAACGATGTTGATGATTTCGGTTCCGTCTAATCCGAGTGATTCGGCTGACTGACCAGCTGGGAACTGAAGCGGTAAAACACCCATTCCAATTAGGTTACTTCGGTGGATACGCTCGAAACTTTCGGTAATCACAGCTCGAACTCCAAGTAGTGAGGTGCCCTTGGCTGCCCAGTCGCGGGACGAACCTGAACCGTATTCTTTGCCGCCAAGAATAACCAAAGGTGTGCCTTGTTTTTGATAATTTTCTGAAGCGTCAAAAATGAAGGCTTGAGGTGCATCGGCCCTAGTGAAGTCGCGAGTGTAGCCACCTTCAACTCCATCCAGCAATTGGTTCTTCAGGCGAATGTTGGCAAAAGTACCGCGAATCATCACTTCATGGTTTCCGCGGCGAGAACCGTAGGAGTTGAAGTCAACTCGAGAGATACCACGTTCGGTCAGATACTTTCCGGCTGGTGAGTCTGCCTTAATTGAACCAGCTGGGCTGATGTGATCGGTAGTAACCGAATCGCCAAGTTTTGCTAACACCCTTGCGGAGTGAATGTCATGAACCGGTGATGGAGTCTTCTGCATGCCCTCGAAGTAAGGAGGTTTGCGAACGTAGGTTGACTTAGGGTCCCAATCGAAAGTAGCGCCCTTAGGAGTTGGAATTGACTTCCAACGGTCGTCGCCTTCAAAAACACCCGCGTACTGTTTCTTAAACATTTCGCTATTGATAGATGAATCGATGGTTGACTGCACCTCGGCAGGTGTTGGCCAAATGTCGGCAAGGAAAACATCTTTGCCTGTGGAGTCTTTGCCGAGCGGTTGTGTCTCGAAATCGAAATCCATTGTTCCTGCAATCGCATATGCAACTACAAGCGGCGGTGACGCAAGATAGTTCATCTTTACATCTGGGTTGATTCGGCCCTCGAAATTTCGGTTACCCGAAAGTACAGCTGTGACCGCCAGATCATTCTGATTGATAGCTGCGGAGATGTTCTCATCGAGTGGTCCGGAGTTTCCGATGCATGTGGTGCAACCGTAGCCAACCAAATTGAAGCCGAGAGCGTTGAGATCTCCGGTGAGACCAGCCTTCTCGTAATACTCAGTAACCACTTTGGACCCAGGGGCAAGCGAGGTTTTCACCCACGGCTTAGCTTTTAGCCCCTTTGCAACCGCCTTCTTAGCTAGTAGACCTGCAGCCAGCATCACAGAAGGATTAGAGGTGTTGGTACATGAGGTAATTGACGCGATAGTCACGTGTCCGTGATCAACACTGAAGTCATGTCCTGCAACAGGGGCTGGGTTGTGCTTCTGAGGCGCGTAGGTTGACAGAGCTGAGCCGAAGGATTCCTTGGCTTTACTCAAGACAATGCGATCTTGCGGCCGCTTAGGACCGGCAATGGATGGTACAACCGTGCTCAAGTCGAGTTCAAGGTATTCGCTGTAGCGAGGCTCAATTGATGGGTCATGCCAAAGCCCCTGTGCCTTGCAGTAGGCCTCGATTAGGCTAATTTGCTCCTGGCTTCGACCAGTCACACGGAGGTAATCGAGAGTAACTTCGTCGATTGGGAAAATGGCAACGGTTGAGCCAAATTCTGGACTCATATTTCCGATGGTTGCACGGTTAGCTAAAGGAACTGCGGTCACCCCTTCGCCGTAAAACTCAACAAATTTTCCGACCACTCCATGCTTACGCAACAGCTCAGTGATGGTAAGTACGACGTCTGTGGCAGTTGCGCCGGTTGGAATTGTTCCAGTCAACTTGAACCCGACAACCTTTGGGATCAACATTGACACTGGTTGGCCAAGCATTGCTGCTTCAGCTTCAATGCCTCCGACTCCCCAGCCAAGCACTCCAAGGCCGTTTACCATAGTGGTGTGAGAGTCAGTCCCCACGCAGCTGTCTGGGTAAGCCTGAAGCACTCCATTTACTTCGCGAGTCATGACTGTGCGAGCTAGATATTCAATGTTTACCTGGTGCACGATTCCTGTGCCGGGTGGAACCACTTTGAAATCGTCAAATGCAGTTTGCCCCCAACGCAAGAACTGGTAACGCTCGCCGTTGCGCTGGTATTCGAATTCGACGTTCTTTTCAAAGGCATCGGGAGATCCAGCAACATCAATAACCACTGAGTGATCGATCACCAATTCTGCAGGTGCGAGTGGGTTGATCCTTTTTGCATCTCCACCCAATTCGGCAACAGCCTCACGCATAGTTGCCAAATCGACGACACAAGGGACACCAGTAAAGTCCTGCATAATCACTCGGGCAGGCGTGAATTGAATTTCAGTGTCAGGTTCCGCCGTTGGTTCCCAGTTCACCAATGCGTTTACGTGTTCGGCAGTGATGTTGGCACCATCCTCGGTGCGGAGCATGTTCTCAAGCAAAATTTTTAGGCTGTAAGGCAAAGTTTGAGCATTCACCGAGTCGAGTCGGAAGATTTGATAACTCTTGTCACCCACCTGAAGCTGGGCGGCCGAACCAAAACTATTTACCTTTGACATTCAAATCCTCAATCTGAGCTACATTGCTAGGTCTAAAAATACCATTAGCCGCGGCGTTTGAAGACTCCTCGCACCATTAGCCAGTTGAGCCATAAAACCGCGGCATAGAGAGGTAGGCCCATAACCAAACGGGCGATCCCAAGAGCCTCTAAGTTGTTGGCCAGATAAAGCGGAAACTGAACCAGTAAACGGCCTGCGAACAGACCAACCCAGAGCAAAGTGGCTAGCGTGAATACTCGCATCTCGTACTTGTTTTTGCGCCAAGCAGTTCCTTCTTTGAGCAAGAAACCCATAAGCACGCCAATTAGAGGCCAGCGCACCAGAACAGATAATCCAAGTGGTACCAGGTAAGCCAGATTGGTAATGAACCCGGTGACAAAGTAATCCCTCGTGGAACCGCCTTCTCTCAAAGCTAGCCAAGCGGCCAACCCAACACCCAATAACCCGACGATGGCCTGAACCAAACTTTTTCTTCTAATCAATCTCAGAACAATAAAGAAGAGCGCAAAAACTGAGGCCCAAATGATGCCGAGCACCGCGTCTTTTGAGATGGCAAAAAGCAACACAAAGACGAATCCAGGTAAAACAGATTCAGCAATTCCTTGCCAACCACCCATGGATTCCAGAATTGATTTGTGATCAAATTCTGCTTTACCGTCTGCATGTCTTATGCCAAGACGTTGCGCAGCAATTTCGCTTTGTGCTTTGTCGTTCATTGAATTACTTCATTCCAGGGGGTAATACCGAACCGGTAGGGACTGTAAGAGGCAGTGGTTCGCTCGGAGGTAATGGGGTATCACCACGGTAAACAATTACGGATCTAAATAAATCATGAATAGCAGCAGCAGCATTTTGATCAATCAGCGCAGCCCCGCTTACGGTTCCTCTCAAACACCAACGAGGTCCATCAAAACCGATGAATCGAGCTTGACGGAATCCGGCTGGTCTTCCTTGATCGTCGACGAGCGGGAGTTGAGCTCTAAGTTCTATTCCCACCGGACCGAAACCTTCTTCGGTTGTGCCGCCCTGAGCCGCTACATTCTGCGCGATGGCTGAACGAATGTCTGACCAAATTCCTTCAGATTTTGGAGCGGCGAAAACTAGAAGTTGAAGTTTAGAATCGGCATGATCAAGAGTGACCGCGACGACCTTGCTAGTGCCCTCTTCAACCTCGACACTAATTGATACATCATTACGAGGTTCTATACGGAGTGACCCAAAATCCAAATAAGGACGAACACCCACGATGTCATCGGAATCGAAGGGCCCAAGCGCGCTGGTTGAGTTATCGTTCATGTCTATTTGACTCCAGTGGAACCGAAGCCACCCTCTCCGCGATGCGAATCAGGCAATTGACTGACAGTCAAAAACCTTGCCTGTTCAACAGATTGAAAAACAATTTGGGCTATTCGGTCCCCCACTTGAATTTCAAAAGAGTCCTCTAGGTCTGTGTTCAGCAGAGTCACTCGAATTTCGCCGCGGTAGGCGGCATCAACTGTGCCAGGGGCATTCAAGACAGTGATGCCATGCTTGGCCGCTAATCCACTTCGAGGGTGAACTAAGCCTACGTATCCAGCTGGAATGGCTATGGCAACACCAGTTCCTACCGTGCGACGCTGGCCCGGAGGAATAATGATGTTCTCTGCGCTGCGCAAATCAGCACCGGCATCACCAGGATGCGCGTAGGCAGGCACTTCGCCAAGAGTAACCAAGAGTACGGGAAGGTCTTTCATCAGAAATTGAGCGTAGTCTAATTTCATGCCCATTGACCAAAAATATATTTATCGCGAGTGGCAGTATCCCCGATTGGCCTCGTTTCTGCCATTGCTGCTTTTTATACCGGCAATTTGGCTGGTTGGTGCACCGCTCAAAACTGACTTAGGACTCCCGCTGGGAATCGCGTTCACACTCGTTGCGACACTTTTGAAACTCAGAAACGCAAAACACATAAAAATCACTAAAGAAGCTCTTATTTTGGGTGATGCCGTCATTCCAAAAAGCATTTTGGGAAAAAAGGAAATAATCGGCAGCCAAGACCAATTTTTTGAACGAGGAGCTCGATTGGATTCGCGAGCTTTTGTATTTTTGAAATACGGGTTGCCGGGAATGGTCAAGATTGAAATCAACGATCCAAGCGACCCGACGCCCTATGTTTTGATATCAAGCCGTTCGGCGGCAAAGTTGATTGAAAGCTTGGACTAAGCGCACTCCACGCAAACTTCGCCGTGCTTACCCTTTTTTGGAGCGAGCATGGACCGGTGTTTCACAATGAAGCATTCTGAACAAGTAAATTCATCGGTTTGAGGAGGCACCACCACGACTTCTAAATCCTCGCTTACCACGTCTGGTAGGGCGAAGTCTCCATGATCAGCCTCATCGACATCAACCGTGCCACCGGTCTTAGCCGGAATGCGCTCCTTGATTGCGTCTAATGATTCCGCTTCGTCATCATTTTTTCGCGGGGCGTCGTAATCGGTTGCCATGCCTACCTTTCGTTACAAACCTTCAAGCGTGCATAGTTTGCAACTAAAAGTCAGATAATGCAAACAAGCAACGCCGATTCTAGTCAAATGAGTTGTGAAATCTGCCACTCACCCGCCGAAATCCGCTGAATTCGGGGGTTACGATGCCAAACTTACCTATGAAATAAGGAGCAATTCATGGATGACTTGAGGATTAGCGCTACGGATGGCGAATTCCTGATCCTGGAATCTCAAGATGGTAGCCGACACCGTTTACTGATTGACGACAGTCTCAAAGCTGCGGTTCGAGCCTCAACTTCTAATCGGGCAGCCGAAATTACTCTGAGTCCTCGGGAAATACAATCAGCAATTCGAAGCGGTGAGTCGTTAACGCAACTTCAAGAGCGAAGTGGCGACCCGATCGAATACCTCGAGAAGTTTGCCCAGCCAGTCTTAGATGAACTCACACATGTTCTTTCTTCTGCTTTGGGAGTTCGGATTTCGGTTGCTGGTGATCGCTACAGTGAAGTTAGTCAGACTGAATTTGGCGAAATCATTGGTTCAAGGCTCCATGCAAGTGGCGTTCAGTCTTTCGAATGGTCAGCACATAGAGATGAAAATCACTATTGGCGGATCACCGTTAGCTATGAATTAAATGGCTCCTCAGAAGTTGGCATCTGGTCATTCGACCTAAAGAAATTATTACTCGCACCAGAAAACGAAAATGCCGTTGCCCTGTCAACGCAAAATCAACTAAATTCTCCTCCAAAACTTAAACCGGTTGAGGTGGCTTCTCAAACGGATACGGCGGCATTGGCAGAAACTCAAAGAATGGAAACCGTAATCCCCATCGGCCGCTCTACTGATCGAGTGCAATCCGAGAAGAGTGCAGTTGCAAATCCAATTTCTGAATCCAAAGATCTTCTTGACGCCCTAAAGAAAAAAAGAGAAGAACGTGCAGCTGAGGTTGTAGCAACTCAAACTGTTGAAATTGTTACCGAAGAAGTCTTGCCTGTATCTGCAACCGAACCGGAACCAACTCCCGCCCCAATCCGTCGTCCTGGAAGACCGAGTATTCCAAGTTTCGATGAAATTGTTCAAGGCACCAAGAGCGAAGACGAGTAAGCTGCCAAGCGAATAACTGGCACGGTAATTTCTTCTGGGGTTAGGCCCCCGTGTTGTCCAATCATTTGAAGGCTCGCTACCTTGGCAAAATCTCGGTGGTAGCAAGCCCAGTCCGACTTTGGCATCACAATCAAGTCGGGAAGAATATTTTCGTGTTGGAAAACTTCGCTCGAATAGCAGCCAGAGTCGACTAAATCCGCGACGGTCCAAACAGAAGCTGTGCCCGCCAGCCATTCGGTCAGTTTCAGCCTGAGGTCACCTATATCAGCCAAACCCTCAAAGTACAGAAACGTAGCCCTAGGGTCTCCACCGACATCAATCAGTCCGGGGAGCTCCTCGAATTCGTCGAGATAAATATGCTTTTCTTTCGCCACATCAACTATTCCGTGGTCTGCGGTAAGAATTACTCCGCGGTCTGAGGTGACGCCCCGAACTAACTTGTGCATTTGACTGTCGACCAGTTCCAATTTCTCAATCCACTTTGCTGAGTGAACCCCGAATTTATGGGCAGTCTGATCCAACTCTGGTACATAGAGGTAAATGACTTTGCCTGTTGCTGAATTGAGTTCTTTCAATGCCAGCTCGAATCGTCTCTCGATTTCGGTCTCGCCAATGAATCTTGCTTCGGCGAAGGTAGCCTCGCTAAATGCCGAATCGTGATACTCCGGGCGGCTCACTACAACGGTATTTGCATGCACCTGACTCAAGCGCAGTGCTTTTGAATACTTGGAGATTTCCGAGATATCCAAGCCAGTTAGCAGGTTCACAGATGTTTTATTCGATTTATCGAACACGCGATATCCGATAAAGCCGTGGTTGCTTGGCGCTTGACCTGTTGCTAAAGACAGCAGAGATGCCGCTGTAGTGCTGGGAAAGCCTGAGTATCCCTTGGAGTTCTTGGACAGGTGCTTATTGAGAAATGGAGCATGTCCAGAATATTCAGAAAGATTATGCCAGCCAAGCCCATCAATCATTACAACAAGCGAATTCTTGACTTTTGGAAGCTTCAAGGAATTTGCCTCGCCAGAGAGCGAGCTGATAGCACTCCGCAACACATCTTTCAGGTTCCCGAAAGCCTGTGGTAACGCCGGTAGCATCGTAGGCATCCACAAATTCTGCCACAGCATCGAGAGAGCATGAGCGAAAAAGAACTTCCAGACGAAAAGATTCTCGATATCGACCTCTCGAAGGAGATGCAGGAATCATTTCTGGAATATAGCTATTCGGTTATTTACGCGCGCGCTCTTCCTGATGCACGAGATGGCCTGAAGCCGGTACACAGGCGAATTATTTATCAAATGGGCGAAATGGGGCTACGCCCTGAGCGTGGACACGTAAAGTCTGCTCGCGTGACCGGTGAAGTCATGGGTAAGCTGCATCCGCACGGAGACGCTGCAATTTACGATGCACTAGTTCGCATGGCACAACCATTTAGCCTGAGAGTTCCATTGATTGACGGTCACGGAAACTTTGGCAGCTTGGACGATGGTCCAGCCGCTGCTAGATACACCGAGGCTCGCCTGTCGGCGGCCTCAATGCTAATGAATGAGGGCCTCGATGAGGATGTCGTTGACTTCAAACCAAACTATGATGCCCAACTAACCGAACCTGAAGTACTACCGGCCGCCTTCCCGAACCTGTTGGTCAATGGGTCATCTGGAATTGCTGTCGGAATGGCAACGAACATGCCGCCCCACAATCTGAAAGAAGTTATCGCCGGGGCCAAGCATCTTCTTTCCCACCCTGATGCCAGTGTCAAGCAATTGATGAAGTTCATTCCAGGCCCTGATCTTCCAAATGGCGGCATCATCATGGGCCTAGACGGCGTGAAAGAAGCTTATGACACTGGTAAGGGCTCTTTCAAAACCAGAGCCCGAGTCTCAATTGAATCCGTGTCACAGCGCAAACTTGGCTTGGTTGTTACCGAACTTCCATATCTAGTTGGACCGGAAAAGGTAATAGAACGAATCAAAGATGGAGTGAACTCCAAAAAACTTCAGGGGATCTCTGATGTAACCGATCTAACCGACCGTACTAATGGCCTCAAGTTAGTCATCGAACTCAAAACTGGATTCGACCCGCAAGTTGTCTTGGATCTTCTATACCGATTCACTCCAATGGAGGATTCTTTTGGAATCAACAACGTTGCGCTGGTTAAAGGCCGCCCAGCCACCCTTGGTCTCAAAGAAATGCTTCAGGTATATCTAGAGCACCGACTTGAAGTAACCAAAAGACGCACGGCAAATCGATTGGGAAAACGTGAGTCTCGATTACATCTAGTAGAGGGTTTGCTTATTGCAACCCTGAATATTGATGAAGTTATCCAAGTGATTCGCACCAGCGATGAGGTTGATGAGGCAAGAACCAAACTTCGCAAAGTATTTGACCTAAGTGAATTACAGGCAGAGTACATCCTCGAATTGAGATTGCGGCGCTTAACTAAATTTTCGCAAATAGAACTTGAATCTGAAAAAGCTGATCTAATTTCGGACATAAAAGAACTAAAAAGAATTCTTGCCAGCAAGGAGGCGCTGGAGAGTTTGGTCTCCGAAGAGCTTTCAGAGGTTGCTGAAAAGTATGGAGAACCGCGGCGCACTACTTTGATAACAGATTTTGAGGAAGTGAAGCCGGTTGCCGCTGCCAAAATTGCTGGGCTAGATGCACAACTTGCCGATTCACCAACAATCGTGCGGATTACCACGTCAGGCATGATTACTCGACATGACTCCGACGAGCTGGTAGAAATTGTCGGTTCAAAGAGGAAGCGACATGATGCGATAGCCGACAAGTTCAAAACCACTACACGTAGTGATATTGGTTTTGTCACTAGTGCCGGCCGCATTGTAAGAGTGCACGCATCAGACATTCCAGCAGTTGCTGATCCAACTGATTTGGCCGGCGGAGCAAAGGCAGCCGACTTTCTGGGACTGGCCAAGAAAGAGCGACTCCTGCATGCTTTTGTTTTGGATGACAACGCCAAATTGGCAATTGGCACCAAACGTGGAGTGGTCAAACGTCTAAGCAATGATTGGCCGAACAAGCACGAGTTTGAGATCATTGCTCTAAAGCCTGGCGATGAGGTCATCGGTGCTTGTCAGGGTGACTACTCCAAAGAGTATGTATTCGTAACTTCGGACGCTCAATTACTAAGATTCAACGCCGACTCTGTAAGACCAACCGGTCGAGCAGCAGCTGGAATCTCAGGTATGAGCGTCGGGAAAGATGCTGAAGCTATCTATTTCGGTTGCGTCGATCAGGAGGCAATTGTGGTCACCGCCGCAAATAACTCTGATGCCTTGCCTGGTACCGACCCCGGTTCGGCCAAGGCTAGCCAATTAACCGAATTCCCAAGCAAGGGTCGATCTACCGGTGGTGTAAGAGCGCATAAATTCATCCGCAATGAGAATCAGCTCTACTTTGCCTGGGTTGGTCAGGCGGATGCACTTGCAGCGACAAGTGACGGAAAACCTATCGAATTGAACCTTGAATTGGCGAAGCGTGATTCAAGCGGAACAAAAATAGATTCAGCTCTGGGTGGCTTAGGAACAAAGTAGCTTCTAGGCGTCGATTCGATCGCGCTCAAAGCTATCGGCTGAGTCGATAATGAAATCCCTTCGGGGTGCAACTTCATTACCCATAAGCAATTCAAAGACTTTATCGCTATTTTCTGCGTCTTCAATTCTTACTCGTCTAAGAGTGCGCCTAGACCTATCCATGGTGGTTTCTGCAAGCTGATCCGCATCCATTTCACCAAGACCCTTGTAACGCTGAATAGGTTCTTTGTAGCGTTTTCCAGATTTTTCAAGTTTTTGAAGCAGAGACTCAAGTTCCTGTTGAGAGTAGGTATAGACAACCTCATTAGCTTTGGAGCCAGCATTAATTACTTCTACTCTGTGCAGCGGGGGTACCGCAGCAAATACTCGACCATCTTCAAGTAACGGTTTCATGTAGCGATAGATCAAAGTCAGCAGAAGCGTTCGAATGTGCGCACCGTCAACATCAGCATCGCTCATCAAAATCACCTTGCCGTATCTAGCCATATCAAGTTCAAAACTTCGCCCAGAACCGGCACCGATTACCTGAATAATTGATGCGCACTCGGCATTTGAAAGCATGTCAGACACCGAAGATTTCTGAACGTTTAGAATCTTGCCTCTAATCGGCAATAGGGCTTGATATTCACTGTTACGCGCAAGCTTCGCAGTACCAAGGGCCGAATCACCCTCAACTATGAACAATTCAGAAATTCCAGTTTCTTGAGTGCGACAGTCAACGAGTTTGCTCGGTAGAGACGAAGATTCCAAAGCATTTTTTCGTCTCTGCGTTTCTTTGTGTGCCCGAGCCGAAACTCGAGATTTCATTTCCGCCACAATCTTTTCTAGAAGCAAAGCGGATTGGGCTTTGTCGTCACGCTTACCACTGGCGAAACGGTCATTGAGAGCCTTGCTAACTACGTTGGCCACTATGTTACGAACCGCCGGAGTTCCCAGAACTTCTTTGGTTTGCCCCTCAAATTGAGGCTCGGCCAATCGAACGGTAACTACGGCAGTTAGACCGGTAAGGATGTCTTCCTTTTCGACTTTGTCGTTGCCAACCTTGAGCTTCCTGGCATTTGAGTCGATCTGGGCCCTAAGTGTTTTCAACAGAGCCTGCTCAAACCCAGCAATGTGGGTTCCACCCTTTGGGGTTGCAATGATGTTTACGAATGATTTGATTTCAGTGTCGTAACCACTACCCCAGCGAACAGCGACATCTACTTCACAACTTCGGCTGACTTCACGACTAACCATGTCGCCAGATTCATCCAACACAGGAATTGTCTCGGTAAATTCGCCGCTGCCCGAAAGACGCCAAGTTGCAGTAAGACTGGAATCTTTGGCTAAATAGTTGGCAAACTCAATAATTCCGCCAGCGAATTTGAAATCCTGTTTTTCAACTACATCGCCCCGTTGATCTTCGATGTGGATTCCAAGACCGGGCACCAGAAAGGCGGTCTGACGTGCTCGATTAAATAGGTCTTCTAAGCTGAAATTAGCGTCTTTAATAAAAATTTGCGGATCAGCCCAATAGCGAACTCGAGTTCCGGTGACATTCTTGCCAACTTTGCCAATCTCCCGAAGAATGCTTCCGTCTTCGAAGGGCTTGAATTTATTATTTGGTTTCAACCCCTTGGAATCATCAAAAATACCCGGCTCCCCGCGTCGAAATGACATCGCGTAGGTTTTCCCATCGCGGTCGACCTCTACGTCCAAGCGCTCGGAAAGTGCGTTGACTACAGACGCACCAACGCCGTGAAGTCCGCCCGAGGCCGCATATGAACCCGAACCGAATTTTCCTCCGGCATGCAACTTTGTAAAGACAACCTCTACACCGCTCAAACCGGTTTTAGGTTCGATGTCTACTGGGATTCCACGCGCTTTATCTCGAACTTCAACGCTGCCATCCTCGTGAAGAATGATTGAAATCTCATCACCGTGACCGGCAAGGGCTTCGTCGACTGAATTGTCTATGATTTCCCAGAGGCAGTGCATAAGACCGCGCGAATCTGTTGATCCTATGTACATGCCTGGGCGCTTACGAACAGCCTCTAAGCCTTCTAATACTGAGAGGTGACGGGCTGAATATTCGCTCTTAGACACCCCGTAATGCTACCCGCGAGGCTTGTAAATTCGCGGAATTTACGCGTTTAGGTGATTGTTTACTTCGCAGTTAGCGAAATACCGCGACACGATACCCTTTTTGTCGCTTTGGTGTGTTGAGATAGATGCACCGAAAGGAATAGCAATGCACACTGAGACAGAGCACACCGAAGAGCAGACACAGGTCCGCGAATTGTCAGCAACAGACCGCTGCGATGAATGCGGTGCTCAAGCATATATTCGAGTTGAATTGGCTTCCGGTGAGCTTCTGTTCTGCGGACACCACGGAAATGAAAAGCGTGAGGCCCTAGAACCGATAGCTATTTCTTGGCACGACGAAACTGAAAAGCTGCTCTCCCGCTAATCTTTAGCTTGTTCGCTCGCGAGTTCTCTTGCAGCCAACTCTAGGTCGGCTACAAGGTCAAAGCTTGAGGCATCAATCTCTGCTCTATTTAGCGAGCCCCTCGCATCTTCAATTATTGAGTCTGCTAACCAACTGTTTTTAGCCAGAAGCGGTCCGTGAAGTAAAGAGCCAAGAATAAGACCGTGACGTGCAATTGGTTCAAGTTCGAGATCGCTATTCAAGTAGCCGTAAATCTCCTGGCCTTCGAATTCGGCAACACAGAACTTGGATTTACGCTCCACTCGATCAATTGATCTAGGTAACTCATCGAATAAACCGTGCATTGCAGCGTACCCGCTAGAGATGGCGATAACCAACGTTCCGTTTTGCATCCACTGGCGAATGGTAGGTGCGAGTCGAACAAAGTCGGCGTAAATTTGTCGCCATGCATCGGTGGAACCATGGCCAATCAAAAGAATATCGGGTCTTTCGCTTTCCGATTGGCCCGGCCTATGCTCAATACGTTTGCTAGTTAGGCCGCCCCAAGCAATCCGCTTCTCCAGCACCAGGAGATTCCCGCCATCTCCATTGAGATTGAGGTGTTCCGGGTAAAGCTGCATTAGCTTGATCATCGTTCCACCTCATCGGGGCTAGTGAAGCCTAGATGGCGTCTTAGGCGCCGCATGGCGTCGGCAGAGAAAACTACTGTGCGAATACCCCTCTGTGGTGCAGGCAATCTCATGAACTCTTCAATGGCCTCAAACAAATCCGGCTCAATAAGGTCAATTTCGACGCCTTCGTAGGCAAGCCGTAAACCGAGCTCAGCGTAGTTGTAACCGCTTATCACATCTACATGCTTGATCTTGTGCATATCAACCGTCCAAAGCCAAGAGGGGTCGTGGACGTCTCTTCCGATGGCAATCATCAACCGATCAAGCGGTAAATCGAGATTGTCAATGTTGAGTTGGAAGCTAGTTGGATTTTGAACCAGCACAAATTCGACTGGCTCGCCTTGAATCTCAACTATTTCGCCTCGTGCAAATACCGGAGGCAATTCGTCTAAGACTTTCTCGGCCAAGACCAAATCAAAATCGTGTCCGAGGATTTCCCGAGCAGTGGAAAGTGCAGCGACAGAGTCAAGCGCATAATGTAAACCGCGATTGGGAAGGTCGAAAATTGCCTCTCGCTCACCCAGGGTAACGGTGCAGCGTTTACCGTTTAAGGATTGAACCTCTGCATCAACATTAGGTCTAGGAATTTTTTCTCCATACGTTGGAGCAACGCCTAGATTATTTCCTGCTCTTGCAGTTTCGCTAATGCCAAACCAGAGTTTTTTGGGAATCTTTATTTTCGTGTCAATTAGCAAGATATTTTGATCGTCGGCATTCAGTAGCACCGACTGTGTTGCACGACTTGCAACGTTCTCAAGTTTCTCGCGAACGACTGACGGTTCAATAAATCGATCTAACTGGTCTTCTAGAACATTCAGAAGTGTGACTAAACGAGGGGCCACCTCGGCAGTGATTGATTCTGCATGACCTTCATCCATCTCCAAGATCGCAATGTCACCAGGAATTCTCCCTAGCAAATCAGACTTTTCAATGATTGAAGAAAAGAAACCCTGTCTGATGTTTGCGGTCGATGGATTCGTGAACACTTCAAGACCATGTGCCCTGGCAATTGCAACCACCATTTTTGTAGTGGTCGATTTACCAGCCGAACCGGTAATCACAACTACCCCCTGCGGAAAATTCCGCAGAGTCTTAGCCAGTAATTTCGGGGCGACCTTGCTTAACAGCAGCCCAGGCAAGGCAGAACCGCCACCAGGCCGGAAACGCCGAATGACTAGACGCGCCAAGCGACTAAAAACAATCGCCGGAATGTAGATCATTTACTGACCTAGGAAATCCTTCAGCGCCTGAGCACGACTAGGGTGCTTTAGCTTAGACATAGTTTTAGCTTCGATTTGACGAATGCGTTCTCGAGTAACCCCAAGGTCTTCGCCAATTTGATCGAGAGTCTTTGAAATTCCATCCACCAAACCATAGCGAGACTTGATGACGATTGCTTCACGCTCGGTGAGACCAGCGAGTAGACGCTCAATCTCTTCATTTCGAGCACGCGCCACGGAGGCATCAACTGGAGAAACCGCCTCCACATCTTCAATCAGATCACCGAATTCGCTGTCGCCATCTTCACCAAGTGGCGTAGAAAGAGAGATAGGCTCACGTCCATACTTTTGAACCTCCACGACTTTTTCGGGAGTCATGTCTAGTTCACGAGCGAGTTCCTCGGGGGTCGGCTCACGACCGAGATCTTGCAAAAGCTGACGTTGCACACGAGCTAGCTTGTTGATTACTTCTACCATGTGCACTGGAATACGAATGGTTCGGGCTTGGTCAGCCATCGCACGGGTGATTGCCTGCCGGATCCACCAGGTTGCATAGGTCGAGAACTTGTATCCCTTGGTGTAGTCGAATTTTTCAACTGCACGAATGAGACCCAAGTTTCCTTCTTGGATCAAATCCAAGAATTGCATGCCACGGCCTGTGTATCGCTTAGCCAATGAAACGACCAAACGAAGGTTTGCCTCTAGTAGGTGACTCTTAGCTCGCTGGCCGTCTTTGACAACCCAACGCAGGTCACGTTCCATTTCTTTGCTTAGCTTTTTGTCAGTTGCAAGTTTTTCTTCGGCAAATAGCCCAGCTTCGATGCGTTTAGCAAGGTCAACTTCAAGCTCCGCATTTAGAAGCGCAACCTTTCCAATTTGCTTCAGGTAATCCTTGACCGGGTCTGCTGTTGCACCAGTGATCGAAGTTGTCTGTACCGGAATGTCATCATCATCTTTATGACTGATAATGAGGGCATCTTCAGGAAGATCGGCTGGCTTATCAGCGTGGTCATCCTCAACCTCAGGAACAACTTCTTCTTCAGCAGTCAAGTCGACGGCGGAAGTAGCCTCAGCGACTATTTCCTCGACCGGCTCGAGGTCATCTTCTTCTAACTCTTCGTCTTCGTCTTCGTCGAGAGCTGACTTCTTGCCACCCTTGACTGCCTTTACCGGCTTTTCTTTGTTAACTGGTTTAGCTTTGCTGGCAGGTCCGGTGCTTTTTGCTGGCTTCGCTGCAGGCTTAGCAGCCTGTTTTGCAGCTGGCTTTGCGGGTGAAGTTTTCTTGGCGGCCGGCTTGGTAGCAGGTTTTGCCGTCGCCTTCTTAGGCGACTCAGCTTTCTTGGCAGGAGCAGCTTTCTTGGCGGGAGCAGCCTTCTTGGCCGGAGCAGCCTTCTTCGCCGGAGGCTTTGCTGTCGTGGACTTCTTTGCCGCTGGCTTTACCGCAGTTTTGGCTGCAGCAGTCTTTTTGCCGATTGGCTTAGGCGCTGGCTTGGCCGGTGCCGCCTTTTTGGCGATCGGCTTGGTAGCTTTTTTTGCTACCGGCTTGGCAGCAGGCTTTGCCGCTGGTTTAGACGCCGCAGGCTTTTTTGCCTCGGGCTTGACAACCTTCTTTGTGGTCGAAGCTTTGGCAACTGGTTTTTTTGCTGGAGTGCTGATGGTCTTGCTTTCCGATGTAGATTCCTTCGACTTCGAGCCAGACAACAATCCGGTCAAAAAGCCACGCTTTTTACCGCTATCTGTTGCTTTAGCCATCGAAAACCTCCGGGTTGGGGTGAAACGGGCATAACTTGGACCCATGTCAAGTCCTTATGGATTGACTGGGTCTACTAGGCAATTATGCCACGACAGCGCTCAAAACGGCTAATCGACGCATTATTACATGCTCTGAAACAGCAGACTTAGGAGATTTATTCCCTATAACTCAGCTACCTTCTTAGTTTTCCGATACTCGATCGCAAACATAGACAGGCCAAATAATAAAACCAGAATTTGGGTTGCCATGGCCCACCGAAAGCCAGTAAAAGTAAACGGCGAGGAGGCTCCAGTTGCATGTTGAATCAAATCCAGGGCCCAACCGGCCAGTGCCATCATTATGAATGTGGCAGCGTGACCACCCACATTTATGAATCCATTTGCTGAACCTCTACGTTCTGCAGGAATTATTGTCCTTGAAATATCCATGGCAATCATTGATGCTGGTGCTCCGATGGAGATACTCGCGATAACTGCATAGAGAACCCACACCGGAGCTTGTTCATTTTGCCATGCCAAAACTAACCAGCAAATAACTTGCGTGAAGCCAACCGCCAGAAAAATGGGAATTCGAAGATGCTTTCTTTTGACGATTACTCTGCTCAGCAGTAATCCAATCGATAATGCAATTACGAATTGAACGAATAGCATCGTGGATGCAAAAGATGCGGACTGTCCCTGACCTTTGATCAAGAATGGAACACCCCAGAAGAGAGCAAAAACGGTTCCCGAAGATTGGGAGACAAACATAATCCAAAAACACATTCGGGCACCCGAGAACTTTAGGTTTACGACAAGTTGCCCGATTGACTTTCTAAAAGTTAAACCGTCATGGTTGTTAACTCCAACTGGTGCATCCCGTCTTATCACTAGTAGAACCATGATGCCGGTCATTAGTGCAAGCGCGGCAGCTACGTTAAAAGAATTTTGCCAACCCGCAAAACCTAAAAGCAACGCGAAAGGAATTGCCGCGATAACCTGACCGAATTGACCAACGTTGGTCATTAACAGCTGTAGTTTTCCTGCTCGATCTGGTTTGTTCCAGTCTTGAATTAGTCGAATCATGGAAACAAAGGTTGCGGAGTCTCCAATCCCAACCAACATTCTGCCTAGGTAGGCAAAGTTAATGTCCACCGACTGAGCCACTATGAACTGACCGGCAGTCATAAATAGTGCACCAATTATTAGAAGAACTCTGGGGCCGAATCTGTCAAGGAGCACACCCACCGGAATTTGCATGAGCGCATAGACCAGAACCTGAAAAACAACCAGAGCCCCTAGTGCTGCAGCAGAAACACTAAATTGCTCAGATGCTGGAATTGCTGCGGCGGCTAGCGAACTTCTAGTAAATACCGAGAGCGTGTAGGCAACGGTAGTTGCAGCCATAACTCCAGCCGAGCGCTGAAAACTCACTCGGAAGGATCTTCATTTGTCTGTTTGCGCTTTAGCGACAGGTAGTCTTCCAACTCGGCCGCAATTTCATCGGCGCTTGGTACGGCTCTTTCTGGCGAAGAAAGCTTGGGGTTGAATGTGCCTGATTGGTCATTCATGTATCCGGTCTCAAGCGTTGACACCATTTTGGCCAGTTCAGGATTTTCTGCAATGTTTTTTGTGATTTCTTGCGTGAACTTTAGACCCTGTTCCCGAAGTGAATCCGTCGGAAAAACCAAACCCGTTGCCGCAGTGATGCGCTCGAATGCAGCGACCGCTGCTTGAGGATAGTCAACGTCACTTAGGTAGTGAGGCACCAGCATCACAAAGCCAGCGCAAGGGATGTCTTCTTGGGTGAACCTGAATTCGATTAAGTGCAGAACATTTCCTGGTACTTGAGTTTGGGGCTTCCATTCCGAAACCGCATCAATCAAATCTTTTCGATTACCAGAGACAGTCACGCTAATCGGCCTGGTGTGTGGGATAGGGAAAGGAATTGAATGCACCCAGGTGAAATCAAGAATTTCGAAGATGTCCACAATTTCTAAAACTGCATCAACGAATGCATCCCATTTGAAATCAGGCTCGTAGCCATGCAAATACAAAAACTTTTGTCCAACTTCGTCTGTTACCAAATAAAGTGCGAGCACTTGAGGTTCGTATGAAGAAATATGATCCTTCTCGAAATACATCACCGGACGACGAGACCGATAGTCCAACAACTCATCATTTTGAAAAAGTGCCACTACCCGATAGTCGAGTTTTTCGAAAATGTGATTACCGAGCTGAGAGATTGTCGAGCCAGAGTCGGTAAATCCGGTTAGCCCTGCGATTAGATGTAACCCCCTTGGGACATCAAAGTCATCATCGTGTAACTCGTACAACTCGCTTGGGTTTACCACGTATTTATTCTACGAGCGGGTTTAGAGTGAAGCCATGGCTAAGCATTTGATAAAGGTTGCCTCCGTCGCACCAAAACTCAATAAAGACTCCGCGGTTGTCGTAGTGCTAGACGACAAAAATAGGAAACTAAGCATCAATCAAAACCTGATTCAACTTGGTATCACCTCGGAACATGATCTAACTAAACTCGGTGCCAAAAATGCGGCCGATGCCATCACCAAGATTCCGGGGCCAAATGGGTCGGTGATTGTGCTGCTGGGGGGTTTTGAATCTGGAAACTTAGATGCAATCCGTTATGCCGGAGGAACTGCCGGTCGAAGTTTGAGTGATTTTCGCAGTATCTATTTAGACATTTCCGTCCAGAATGAAACAGAGGCCGCCGCACTGCTTGAAGGCTACGCAATCGGTCACTACAGTTTCGACGCCTACAAAACAGGCAAAAATAAGCAACCTGCACAAAATGTAACACTTCTAACTAAGTTGAAGATCAAGCCCGCTACTTTGACTCGAATAGAAATATTGAGCTCTGCAGTGCATGACACCAGAAACCTGGTCTCTATGCCAGCCAATGATTTATACCCGCAAAGTTTCGTAAGCGAAGTCAACAAGTTAGTTCGAGGCGCCAAGTTAGCTGTGACTGTCCTGGATGAGAAGAAACTTGCTTCGGGTGGATTTGGCGGCTTAGTCGGGGTTGGCAAAGGTTCTGTGCGGCCTCCCCGCCTAGTCAAAATTGAATACAAACCGTCAGGTGCCAAGTTCAAACTGGCACTGGTTGGCAAAGGCATCACCTACGACACCGGTGGATTGTCTCTTAAGCCAGCGGCATCAATGCTTGGAATGAAGTACGACATGACAGGTGCCGCCACCGTTTTGAACGCTATCATCGCCATCGCTCGCCTGAAAGTAAAGGTGCACGCAACCGCCTACCTATGCCTAGCGGAAAACATGCCTTCGGGCACCGCAACTCGGCCTGGCGATGTAATAAAGGTGCGAAATGGTAAGACCATTGAGGTCACTAATACCGATGCTGAAGGTCGCTTGGTTTTGGCCGATGGCCTGTCACTGGCCAGCGAGGCATATCCGGATTTAATCGTAGACGTTGCAACACTTACCGGAGCCCAGCGCGTGGCCCTTGGCGCGAGGTACGCAGGACTCATGGGCGACGAAGCAGCAGTGAATAAAGTCCTAAAAGCCGCCCAGGCAGCAGGTGAACTGGCGTGGCACATGCCAATGCCCGAAGAACTTCGCACTCTTATGAACTCAGATATCGCCGACCTGCAAAACGCGAAAGTTGGTAACACTGCCGGCGGGATGCTCTTTGGTGCCATATTCTTGCGCGAATTTATTGGCAGAAAGTCGGCTAACTCAAGCGAAACGATTCCATGGGCTCACCTAGATATTGCTGGCCCGGCTGATAACGATGGTTCAGGCTACGGATACATCCCAAAGGGTGCGTCTGGTTCATACGTGAGAACACTTATAAGTATCGCCGAACAGAACGCAAAGTAGAGCTCTGCGGTCGGTGCTGCCGACAATCTCGGTAGTAAAGTTGGAATGTTCGCTTAATTTCTGTATGGGAGTCTGTCTTGGCCGAGCACAATTTTGATTTGGTAATTCTCGGAGGCGGAAGTGGTGGTTACGCCGCGGCACTTCGCTCTGCACAGCTTGGCAAATCTGTAGCACTAATCGAAAAAGACAAACTAGGCGGCACTTGCTTGCATCGCGGCTGCATTCCAACTAAGGCTCTGCTACACGCCGCTGAAGTTGCAGATGTGGTCAAAGACGCTAGCCACTATGGCATTCAAGCTCAATTCGGCTCTATCGACATGAACGTGGTTAACACCTACCGCGACGGAATTGTTGATCGACTATTCAAGGGTCTTACCGGTCTCGTGAATTCGAAGAACATCACAGTGATTAGCGGTGAAGGTCGTTTAGTTGGACCAAAAACGATTCAAGTGGGCAGCGACACTTACACCGGGACTAACCTTGTTCTAGCTTCAGGATCGTATTCTCGATCTCTACCTGGTCTCGAAATCGGTGGACGGGTGATTACCTCTGAGCATGCCCTGCAAATGACTTTCGTTCCTAACAAAGTTATAGTGCTCGGCGGTGGCGTAATCGGTGTCGAATTTGCTTCAATTTGGAGATCTTTCGGCACCGAGGTGACCATCATTGAGGGATTGCCAACACTCGTGCCAAACGAAGATGCAGCGGTCAGTAAAGCTCTGGAACGCGCCTTCCGCAAGCGTGGAATCGAATTCAAGACCGGTGTTCGATTCGCCGGTGTCGAGCAGCACGAAAACGGAGTAGTTGTTTCTTTAGAAAGTGGAGAAAAGCTCGAAGCTGAACTGCTACTTGTTGCAGTCGGACGTGGGCCAAATACCGCTGGTTTGGGCTACGAAGAAAATGGCATTGCAATGGATCGCGGTTACGTGCTTACAAATGAGCGTCTTCAAACAAGCGTTCCAGGCGTCTACGCTGCGGGAGACATCGTGCCTGGTTTGCAACTTGCACACCGTGGTTTCCAGCAGGGTATTTTTATCGCAGAAGAAATTGCTGGACTAAACCCTGCGGTAATTGATGAAAATGGAATCCCTAAGGTTACCTATTGCGAACCAGAAATCGCTTCGGTTGGATTGTCTGAGGCTAAAGCGGCTGAGAAATTTGGGGCTGACAACATCTCTACCTACGAATACAACCTTGGCGGAAATGGTAAGAGTCAGATTCTTGGTACCGCAGGATTTATCAAACTAATCCGTCAAAACAACGGCCCGGTAGTGGGAGTTCACATGATCGGATCTCGCGTCGGAGAGCAGATTGGCGAAGCCCAACTCATCGTGAATTGGGAGGCGTACCCTGAGGACGTCGCAACCCTAGTCCATGCCCACCCAACAATGAACGAAGCCATCGGTGAAGCACACCTCGCCCTAGCCGGCAAGCCGCTTCACGCACACGCCTAACAACAGGAGCAATAAAGAATGAGCGAATCAGTAGTACTTCCAGCGCTGGGCGAAAGCGTAACCGAAGGTACTGTCACCCGTTGGTTAAAGAAGGTCGGCGTCACAGTAGTCATTGATGAGCCACTGGTTGAAGTCTCGACCGACAAGGTAGACACGGAAATCCCATCTCCAGTTGCCGGAACTATTGAGCAAATTTTGGTGCAGGAGGACGAAACCGTTCAGGTAGGTGCCGTATTGGCCATTATCGGTAGTGGCTCTTCAGCCCCAGCCGCACCCGCAGCGCCAGCCGCGGAACCTACTCCGGCGCCAGCCCCTGTGGCCGCGCCAGGGCCAGTCGCTGCGCCAGTCGCTGCTCCAGTTGTGACTCCTCCGGTAGCCACTCCACCAGTTGTTCCGGTACCAGCTCCTACACCAACGGCTCCCGTTTCGGCTCCGAGTTCAGGCGCAAGCAGCGATGCCGGATACGTGACTCCTTTGGTGCGCAAGTTGGCGAACGAAAATGGCATTGACCTACAAAACGTTAACGGCACCGGTGTTGGCGGGCGAATCCGAAAGGAAGACGTTCTTGCCGCTAGCCAGGGATCACCCGCGACTACAGTTTTTGCAGCTCCAGTTGCGACCCCAATGACTTCTTCAGCACCTCACGTAGCGACTGCTGCGTCGTTGTTGCGCGGAACAACCGAACCGATGTCTCGACTACGTAAGGTTCTTGCTGAACGTGCAGTGGCATCAATGCAGTCAACTGCACAACTAACCACAGTGGTTGAAGTTGATGTAACTCGAATCGCCAATCTTCGAGCCGCGGTACAACCGGCATTTGTTGCTGCCACCGGCGGCAAATTAAACTTCATGCCATTTTTCACATTGGCAGCAGCAGAGGCCTTGCGTTCTCATCCAAAACTGAATGCAACAATCGATGGCGAAAACATTGTTTACCACCCAACCGAGAACATCAGCTTTGCTGTTGACACCGAAAAAGGATTACTGACTCCAGTAATTCGAGACGCTTCGACTCTCAACATTGCCCAGATTGCTGGACAGATTGCCGATCTCGCGGCAAGAACACGCAACAACCAATTGAAGCCAGATGAATTGGGTGGTGGCACTTTCACGCTCACAAATACTGGCTCGCGCGGTGCATTGTTCGATACACCAGTAGTGTTCCTACCTCAGGTGGCGATTTTAGGAACCGGTGTGGTGACCAAGCGCCCTGTGGTAGTTGCCGGCACCGATGGACAGGACACGATTGCTATTCGAAGCATGGTTTACCTGGCTCTTTCATACGATCATCGACTAGTCGACGGAGCCGACGCCAGCCGATTCTTGGTAGACGTTAAGACCCGCCTAGAAGAAGCTAACTTCACGGCAAACTTAGGAATCTAAAAAACCAAAAGGATTGACCCTCGACTAATTGTCGGGGGTCAATTTTTTTATTACTCTCCCATGCGGCGATTCACTGATAATCATGATCCCCTTCCACTCCTGTAATCGGCATCTCGCAATCGTTTTAAATGAACTCATGTTCCCTAGCTGATACAGAATTTTGAATTCAAATTTCCAGTTCGTCAAGTTCGTCAATTTTTTCCCAGATTCGAGTTGGTTACACACGGGAGGGATACGCTGCGAGTGCTTAGTTTGCTGATTCAAAGTTGGCAACAAAATTATTGCAAGGCATACAGGCAAAAGAATTACCGCGTAGAGCATTCTGAAGTGTCTTCGATACTTGGGGTTTCCAACCTCTAGCACCACTCGTTTTGCACCAACCCGCAGTGGTCTAACCTCTAAATTGCCTCGCTCCAGCAGCTGAACCTGGCGATACCAATTGGTAACCAGAGTTGAAAATCTCACGTGCCGCTCAACCCCCAATTGACGCAGCATTCGATTCAATTTCACTGTGCAAGCATCTAGTATTCGAAGCCTACAAATACGTCCAATTACCAAACTGGGGAATAATCGGCCGATCTGTGGATTTAAACTGAAACCATGCCAGCATTTGAAGTTATCGGGCTCTCTCCCAATTTCGTAGATTACGAATCAGCCTGGCAATTGCAACGCAGCGTTCATGAGCGAGTTTCAAAAGGCACCCAGAAAGACACTGTTCTGCTACTCGAGCACAGTTCGGTATTCACGGCAGGGAAACGAACTGAAATTGATGAACGTCCCATGGATGGCACACCGGTAATCGACGTCGATCGCGGTGGCAAAATAACCTGGCATGGGCCGGGCCAACTGGTTGGCTACCCCATCATGAAATTACCGGAACCAATTGATGTTGTTGGATACGTGCGCTGGTTGGAGCAAGTGCTGATTGACTCAATTGCCGAATTTGGAATTCTAGGCGAGCGCGTCCCAGGACGAAGTGGAGTTTGGGTATCCGTAGCGGGTTCGTACGAGAAAGTTGCCGCCATCGGAATCCGAGTTGCCGAAAAAGTAACGATGCATGGCTTCGCACTAAATTGCAACAATTCACTGGCTCCCTATGAGACGATTATTGCCTGTGGCATCCGTGATGCCAAAACCACGACTCTCTCAATCCTGACCGGCCGAGAGATCACACCAGCCCAAGCTGCCGAGGTAGTGCAACGACACCTCGGCGAGATTGAATTGAGACGATGAACGATAAACCCGAGCGCAAACTGCTTCGTCTCGAAATTCGAAATGCTTCTGTACCAATTGAGAAAAAGCCCGAATGGATAAAGACCACGGCAAAGATGGGCCCTGAATACAAGGCCCTTCAATCACTCGTTAAATCAGAAGGTCTTCACACCGTTTGCCAAGAGGCCGGGTGCCCAAACATTTTTGAATGCTGGGAGGATCGCGAAGCAACATTTTTGATTGGTGGCTCTCAATGCACCCGTCGATGCGATTTTTGCCAGATAGACACTGGGAAGCCTGCAGACCTCGACACAGATGAACCTAGACGTGTAGGTGAATCAGTAAAGTCCATGCAGTTGCGCTATGCAACAGTTACCGGTGTGGCCAGAGACGATCTTGAAGACGAGGGAAGTTGGCTTTACGCCGAAACCATACGACAGATTCATCAGCAATCCCCCGGAACCGGTGTTGAAATTTTAGTTCCAGATTTCTCTGGTAATCCAACACATCTCCAGAGAGTATTCGATGCTGCTCCTGAGGTTTTTGCTCACAACGTTGAAACCGTACCTCGCATTTTCAAACAAATTCGCCCGGCGTTCCGCTATGAAAGATCACTTGATGTAATTAGTCAAGGTCGTAATGCAGGCTTAGTTACCAAATCAAATCTGATTCTCGGTATGGGCGAAACTTCTGAGGAAATAGTTCAAGCCCTCAAGGATTTACATGATGCCGGAACAGACATCGTCACTATTACTCAGTATTTGCGACCTACCCCTAGACACCATCCGGTTGACCGCTGGGTAAAACCACAAGAATTTGTCGAATTCGCTCAGATTGCTGAAGAAATCGGCTTCCTCGGCGTTCTCAGTGGGCCATTGGTGCGCAGTTCTTATCGTGCCGGAAGACTCTGGGCTCAATCAATGCAAAAAAAGGGTCGTGAAATCCCCGAGGGTTTGCAGCACCTAGCCGATGCAGCCGCGAAGCAAGGCTTCAGCCAAGCAGCTCACTAAATTTCGTTAGGCTATACCCCATGGCAAAAAACTCCCAAAAACCGGCACGTCAACCATCACGATTTGTTCAAGTGGTAAAAGTTCTTTTGAAAACCGCGAAGGACGACAAAAATGCGTTGGCGTGGTCAATCCTGGCGTTCGTTGGATTGGTTGGAGTTGGCCTTTTAGTTGCCAATATTGTTGCCCCAGGTCAAACTGTCGCTGCAGTGCTGTGGGGAATAACTGGAGGCCTTGCCGGCATTCTCGCGGTCATGATCATTCTTTCGCAGCGCGCTCAGGCAGTCATACTTGCCGGTTACGAAGGGCAACCCGGAGCTACCGGAGCGGTTTTACAGCAATCACTTCGACGCGGATGGCGCTTTAGCGAAATGCCGGTACACGTTAGCCCTAAAACCCAAGAGATGGTATTTCGCGCAGTCGGACCCGGTGGAGTTGTGCTAATTGGTGAAGGCTTCTCAAAAGCCAGGGTTCAACAAATGACCGAAGAAGAACGCCGCAAGGTGGCTCGCATTGCACCGGGCGTTGTAACTCACATTTTCTATGTGATTCCAAACGATCCTGATGCAGTGAAGCTTGCCAAACTTGGGCCTAAAATTCTAAAGCTCAAGAGGGCACTGAATCGTGCCGAAGTATCAGTAGTGGCCAAACGATTAGAGTCAATTGGGCTAAACATCCCTGTTCCCAAGGGCATGGACCCTCGGAACATGCGCATGCCTCGCCGCTAAAGTTTTACATCGGCGTAACATTTCGGGGCCAATCGGTAACAAGCCCGAAGGTAGAATTTACGGGTAAACCACCTTTTGAGAGGGAATACCCCATGTCTAACCACCCAAAGTTCAAGACGGCTTCCGAGGTCGTCAAGTACATCAAGGACAACGACGTTAAGTTCCTTGACGTGCGATTCACCGACCTACCTGGTGTTCAGCAGCACTTCAACCTTCCAGCGGCCATGATTGATGAAGAATTCTTCGTAGACGGCCAGCTATTTGACGGCTCATCAATCCGCGGTTTTGCGTCAATTCACGAATCAGACATGCAGTTGATTCCTGACGTGACCACTGCGTACCTTGACGCATTCCGCGTCGAGAAGACCTTGGTTATGTTGTTCGACATCTATAACCCACGTAATGGCGAAATTTACGCTAAGGACCCTCGCCAGGTAGCCAAGAAGGCTGAGGCGTACCTAGCCAGCACCGGCATCGCCGACACCGCATTCTTTGCTCCAGAAGCTGAGTTCTTTATCTTCGACGACGTTCGTTACGAGTACAAGCAGAACAGCTCGATGCACTTTATCGACTCAAGCGAGGCTGCCTGGAACTCTGGCAAAGACGAGCGTATTGATGGACAGGGTGGAAACCTAGCCAACAAGACCCCATACAAGGGTGGTTACTTCCCAGTTGCTCCGGTCGACCAGCACGCCGACATGCGCGACCAGATCGTTCTCGAACTAGAGGCAGCTGGTCTAGCAGTTGAGCGCAGCCACCACGAAGTTGGTACTGCGGGTCAGGGAGAAATCAACTACCGCTTCGACACTCTGGTGCACGCAGCAGATGACATCCTGAAGTTCAAGTACATCGTCAAGAACGTAGCCCACGCATTCGGCAAGACCGCGACCTTCATGCCGAAGCCTCTATTCGGGGACAACGGTTCAGGTATGCACGTTCACCAGTCACTTTGGAAAGACGGCAAGCCTTTGTTCTACGACGAGTCTGGCTACGGAGGTCTTTCGGATCTAGCCCGTTGGTACATCGGTGGAATCTTGAAGCACGCTCCTTCGCTTTTGGCTTGGACCAACCCTTCTGTAAACAGTTACCACCGACTAGTTCCAGGCTTCGAAGCACCGGTCAACTTGGTTTACTCTGCTGGTAACCGTTCGGCCGCGATTCGTATCCCGATGACCGGAACCAACCCGAAGGCAAAGCGCATTGAGTTCCGCGCCCCAGACGCTTCGTCTAACCCTTACCTAGCTTTCGCGGCTATGCTGATGGCTGGTCTAGACGGAATAAAGAACCGCATCGAGCCACACGAGCCAGTGGACAAAGACCTGTACGAGTTGCCACCAGAGGAAGCAAAGCTAATCCCTCAGGTGCCTGGCAGCCTCGAGCTAGTGCTTCAGGCTCTAGAAGCAGACCACGACTACCTACTTGCTGGAGATGTCTTTACCAAGGATCTGATCGAGACTTGGATCGATTACAAGCGCACCAAAGAGATTCAGCCGATCGCGCTTCGACCTCACCCATACGAGTTCGAACTTTACTACGGCGTGTAATCAGCCAAATAAAAAGAGGCTCGCAGAAATGCGGGCCTCTTTTTTTTATGCAAAGAATAGCTTTTCAAAAACCATTCTGGCTCGACGAGTGTAGGCCAGGTAATCTTCCTCGAGCTTGCTTGCGCTGTGCGGTGGATATTCGAGAATTCTGGCAATTCCTTCGAGTTGTTTACGATCGTTAGGTAATACATCGGTGCGCTTGTTGGCCCAAAGCACACTCGCCGAGCGCACTCGAGACGCCATGACCCATGCCTCGCTTAGCACGGTTGCATCGTGTGCTTCGATCAGTTGCTCGTCGACCATCGCTTTGAGTGCATCAAGCGTGCGTGGAGTTCTAATTGCAGCGTGATCTTTTCCAAATTTGAGTTGGTAAAGCTGAACTAGCCATTCAACGTCGCTTAGTGAGCCTCTACCAAGCTTTAGATGACGTTTAGGATCGGCTCCTTGAGGAAGTCTTTCATTTTCGACACGTGCCTTTATGCGTCTAATTTCGACTATCGCACTCTGTTCTAGTGACTCGGGATAACGATATTTATCAATGATTGAAACGAACTCTTCACGCAATTTGTCACTTCCTGCGATGACTCTCGCACGAAGAAGTGCCTGCGCTTCCCAAGTATTTGCCCAACGCTGGTAATAAGCCAGATATGAATCAATTGAACGAACGACGGCACCGTTTTTCCCTTCAGGTCGCAAGTCGATGTCTATTTCAAACTCCAACACAGGGTCAGCGGTTAGACGTTTCAGTTCTGAAACTATGCGTTCGGCTTGCTTTTGGAGTTGCTCTCCGGGCAATTCGGGATCTGTGCTATAGGTAAACATCACATCCGCGTCTGAACCAAATCCGAGTTCTTCGCCGCCAAATCGGCCCATTGCAATAATGCCGAAATCAACAGTCGAACCAAGTGACAGCTTTGCCAAGTCGAGCATCGCTTGTAAATAAACTTCAGTGACATCACTTAGACCCTTTGAAACCTGGCCGATATTCAGATCTCCTAAAACAGCACCAAGGGCAAGACGAAGGGTCTCTCTACGACGCACCTGCCTAATGGCATTAGCGGAATCATCGGCTTTGTCGTGTCGCTGCGAAATAGCATCAAACTCTTCTCGAATTGCCACCGATGAAATCGGTTGTAGTTCCTCGGGGTTTTCGAACCAAGCAGCCGCCTCTGGAATACGTTCGAAGAGAGCCGTTGCCAACCGACTTGTACCGAGTACCTGAGTCATGCGTTCGGCAGCACCTGAAGAATCCCGAAGCATTCGCAAATACCAGTGTGACTCCCCCAAGTCCTCGGACAGCCGCCTAAAAGCTAGTAATGCGGCATCAGGATCTGTACCCTCAGAAAACCACTGCAGCAAGACAGGGAGCAACTGTTTTTGAATAGCTGCTCTGCGAGAGAGTCCTGTAGTGAGCGCAGCAATATGGGTAAGTGCACCCTTCGGGTCGGTAAATCCAATAGCTGCAAGTCGATCCTGCGCCTGAATATTCGATAGCTCCAGTGTTGTGTCGTCAAGTTTTGCTACTGCGCTCAATAATGGTCGGTAGAACAAACGTTGGTGCAGTCCGCGCACTTCAAGCTTTACCGATTCCCAACGTTCAATGAGGCTAGCTGCATTGAGTTTTGGATTCACAGCCCTGGCTAAGGCTCGCTGCGCCTGCTCAGATGTTGGCATTAAATGGGTTCTACGCATTTGCGACATTTGTATTCGATGCTCAAGTAGTCGCAGGAATTGATAGTCAGATGCAAAGGTGTTAGCTTCTGCACGACCGATGTACCCACCCTCTGAGAGAGCAAATATTGCGCTCATGGTGTCTCTATGACGAAGGGATTCATCGGTTCTGCCATGCACTAACTGCAGCAATTGCACTGTGAATTCAATGTCTCTAAGTCCACCTGGTCCAAGTTTTATCTGAAGATCCACTTCATTGGCAGGTATGAATTCGGTCACTCGCTCTCGCATTTTTTGCGCAGACTCCACGAAGTTATCTCTCGATGCCGAGGCCCATACCTTAGGTGAAAGAGCAGCTACATATCTTTGACCCAGTTCAAAGTCTCCGGCTATTGGCCTTGCCTTGAGCAAGGCTTGGAATTCCCAGCTCTGAGCCCAACGGTCGTAATAGGCAATGTGTGACTCGAGTGTGCGCACCAAGGCTCCACTCTTACCTTCAGGGCGAAGATTTGGATCTACCTGCCAGAGCATTGCCTCAGCTGAATTTCCATCCATCGCGCGCATCATCCTGGTGGCAAGCTTGGTGGCGATTTCAACCGCACGCTCGTTATCTAGATTGGACGAACCCTCCGCAACAAAAATGACATCAACATCGGAAATGTAATTAAGTTCGCGTGCCCCACATTTACCCATTGCCATTACAGCAAGTTTCGTTTGAGAAATTTCATCATGGGTAAATGAGCCGAACTCGCTTGATTTACTTAGCTCGGCCCGTGCCACCAAAAGTCCCGCTTCAAGCGCAGCACCGGCAAGGTCTGCCAGAGCTGCAGCAACTTTTGGTAATCCCAATTCGACATCTTGCTGTGACAAATCGAAAATAGCAATTTGTAAAAGCTCTTCGCGATATTGAAGTCGGAGCCTAGCCCAAACTTGGGTGACCTCGAAGTCTGTCTCCAGCATCTCAGCTATAGAGGCGCATAGAGATTGATTGAGTTCAGCAGCTGTTTTCAATTGAGTAATTGGTTTTTCGAAATGAGCCAAAAACTCGGGTTTACGACGGAGCAAGTCAGATAGCGCCTCTGATCCGCCGAGAAGTAAGCAAAGGCGCGTAGCCGACTCTTCTTTATTGATAAGTTTTTTGATTTTGGCTTTATCTAGCTCGGCCAGGGTAAGTAAGAAATTCAATGCCTGATCAGGATTCGCACACTTGGCCAAGCTGGCAAGAGAAGACCGACCCGAATCACCAACCAGTCTCACCAGCTGATCAAGTTTGGCAACGGTCCCAGATAAATCTGCGAAGCCGTATCTGGCTAGTTCGGAAAGACCGGACACTTGCTGACTAGAGAACTTCGAAGTTTTGCTTTAGCTCGTATGGGGTTACCTGCGACCGGTACTCGGCCCATTCTTGCCTCTTGTTTGCGAGCACGTAACTGAACACTTCTTCACCGAGAGTCTCTGCAGCAAGTTCAGATTCCTCTAGCTTGCGAATGGCGTGCTCCAGGTTTTGCGGCAGAGCTTGAATTCCCATCGCGCGGCGCTCAGCCTCGGAAAGCGACCAAACGTCATCCTCGGTCTCGGCTGGTAATTCGTACTCTTCTTCGATTCCCTTCATACCTGCTGCAAGCACGAGTGCGTAGGCCAGGTATGGGTTTGCAGCAGAATCAATGGCTCGGTATTCGATTCGAGAAGAATTTCCTTTATTTGGCTTGTAAAGCGGTACTCGAATTAGCGCAGATCGATTGTTGTGGCCCCAACATACAAAGGAAGGAGCCTCACCGCCACCCCAGAGACGCTTGTAGGAATTGACGTACTGATTTGTGACGGCCGTAATTTCGGGTGCGTGCCGCAAGAGACCAGCAATGAAATGCTTGGCTGTTTTGCTGAGGTGATACTGCGAACCGGGTTCGAAGAACGCATTGGTATCGCCCTCGAAAAGTGACATATGAGTGTGCATTCCCGAACCTGGGTGCTCGGTAAATGGCTTGGGCATGAACGTCGCGTATACGCCCTGCTCAATCGCAACCTCTTTTATCACAGTACGGAAAGTCATGATGTTGTCAGCCATGGTCAGAGCATCTGCATAACGCAAATCAATCTCGTTCTGACCCGGACCCCCCTCATGGTGACTAAATTCCACTGAAATACCAAGTTGCTCCAACATCGAAACAGCGCGACGTCGGAAATCGTGTGCGGTTCCACCGGGGACGTTATCGAAGTAACCGGCCTTATCTACCGGAATCGGGCCTTCCGGACCAATCTGAGATGACTTCAAAAGGTAGAACTCAATTTCAGGATGAATGTAAAAAGAAAATCCCTTGTCTGAGGCCTTGGCTAATGCTCGGCGAAGAACATTGCGAGGATCGGCGGATGCCGGTGCTCCATCTGGGGTTTGAATGTCACAAAACATTCGGGCGGTCGGGTCGATTTCGCCACGCCAAGGAAGAATTTGAAATGTGCTCGGGTCTGGCAGTGCCAGCATGTCAGCTTCGTATGTGCGAGCGAGACCTTCGATAGCCGAGCCATCGAATCCAATTCCCTCGGCAAATGCTCCCTCAACTTCTGCTGGTGCAATAGCTACTGACTTTAGTGTCCCTGCTACGTCCGTGAACCATAGTCGAATGAACTTTACGCCGCGTTCCTCGATAGTTCTGAGCACAAAATCGCGCTGCTTATCCATCGGGTTTTCCTCTCTCTGCCTGCTATTAGGCTAGTCGCTATGGCTCCAATTCGCATTGCCCTAGCCCAAACCAACCCTGTCGTTGGTGACCTTGCCGGCAATCTGAGCCAGTGCTCGACAGCCGTTGCTAGCGCCGCCGAACAGGGTGCCGCGGTCGTGGTTTTTGGTGAAATGGCGACCTCGGGCTACCCCATTGAGGATCTTGCCTCCCGCGAAGCTTTTCTCAACGATGCCGTCGACGCCGTAAAGGAGTTCGCCACGGATTTGAACGCCAAGGGCCTTGGCGGTGTAGTTGTAGTTTTAGGTACCCCAGCGATAGTTGCGGAGGAACACAGAAACCATTGGGCGATCGCCCAGAATGCCGCGGTGATTATTCGCGAAGGAAAAGTCTGGGCTGGCTATGCAAAACACCACCTGCCTAACTATTCAGTCTTCGACGAGTACCGGAATTTCGTTCCTGGCGACCAGAGCATAAATTTTGAACTAGAGAATCTCAAGTTCTCCTTGTTGATTTGCGAGGACATCTGGCAGTCTGGTGGACCGGTAGCTCGACTTAGTGAAGACAGATGCGATGTGGCTCTGGTGCTGAATGGTTCTCCATTTGAAATCGACAAGGATGACCGTCGAGTTGAGCTTGTAAAGAATTTGGCTAAAGAGCAAAATGTCGCCGTGGCCTATGTGAACCTAGTCGGAGGCCAAGACGACCTGGTCTTCGACGGAGATAGCTTCCTAGTGGATGCCAATCAAAACTTGATTGCTCGTGCGCCTCAGTTTGACACTGGATTGCTAATGTTTGATGTCGCATCTAAGACGGAAATAACTGCGGTGACACCGAGTGCTCAACACAAAAACGATGATCTGTGGCAAATCTGGAATGCTCTGACATTGGGGCTGCGGGATTACACCAATAAGAATGGATTCAAATCTGTAATTCTGGGATTGAGCGGAGGAATCGATTCCGCTCTTTGTGCAGCTTTAGCGGTTGATGCCCTCGGAGCCCACCGAGTGTTTGGTGTTTCTATGCCGAGCAAGTATTCCTCGGATCATTCCAAGAGCGACGCCTTTGATTTAGCCAAGAGGCTAGGTATCAACATACGAACAGAACCGATCAAGGGCGCTGTTAAAGAGTTAGAAAAGCAGCTGAAGCTAAAAGATTTATCAGCAGAGAATCTTCAAGCTCGTGTCCGCGGAACCATTTTGATGTCGCTAAGCAATCAAGAAGGTCATCTGACTTTGACGACCGGTAACAAAACTGAGTTAGCGGTTGGCTACAGCACAATTTACGGTGACTCGGTCGGTGGTTTTGCACCGATCAAAGACGTGTCAAAAACCTTGGTCTGGGACCTAGCCAAGTGGCGAAACGAACAGGCAATCAAACTAGGTGAAACAACACCCATCCCCCAAAATTCGATCAGCAAGCCACCTTCAGCGGAGCTTCGCCCAGGCCAGGTAGACCAAGATAGCTTGCCGGAATACGATGTGCTAGATGAAATCCTGTCGGCCTATTTGGAGCGGAGACTCGGCGGCAAAGAGATCAAGGCGATGGGTTTTGACTCAGCCACGGTGGATAAAGTTATCGGGCTGGTTGATCGTGCCGAATGGAAACGCCGTCAATCCGCGATAGGACCAAAAATTACCGGCATGGCTTTTGGGCGAGACCGACGACTTCCAATAACAAATAAATACAAATAGAGGAAAAATGGCTGCAGACAAACTGATTTCATCTGGTGGACCTTGGGAAGCCAAGATTGGCTATTCACGGGCAACTATCGCGGGCGATTATGTTCACGTTTCAGGGTCAACTGCAACTGTTGACGGAGTTTTACAGCACGAGGGCAGCGCTTATGGACAAACAAAGACTGCTCTTGAAGTTGTAATCGCCGGCGCCCTAGCCCAGGCAGGGTATTCACTCGAAGATGTTGTTCGATCGCGCGTTTATCTCACCAATGCAGATGACATGGATGAAGTCGGAAGAGCACATGGAGAAATTTTTGGAGAAATTAGACCAGCACTCACTATTCTGGCTGGAGTCAAATTCATCAACCCAGCAATGCTGGTTGAAATCGAAGTAGATGCTTGGAAGCGAAACCACTGATGGCAAAAATCCCACGTATTTCGCACATTCAGAATTTCAAGGATTCGGGTGAAAAATTCGCCTGTCTTACTTCTTACGATGAGCTAACGGCCTCGGTTTTTGACGAAGCCGGAATAGCTCTTATCTTGGTCGGAGATTCAGCCGCAGAAAATCATCTTGGGCACGAAAGTGTTCTCGCAATCACAATCGATGAAATCATTTCACTAGGTCGTGCGGTAGCCAATGCTGCAAAGAACGCTCTTGTGGTTGTCGACATGCCGTTCGGAAGTTACGAAGCCTCGACAGAGGATGCGGTGAGAAATGCCATCCGAATTATGAAGGAAACTGGAGCTGAGGCGGTAAAACTCGAGGGTGGAGTTCGAAGCACTGCTCAAATTTCGGCAATTGTTGCCGCAGGAATTCCAGTGGTGGGCCACATAGGCTTCACGCCGCAAAGTGTCCATGCACTAGGGGGCTTCAAGGTGCAGGGTCGAGGTAATGCTGCTGAAGATTTGATGGCAGACGCGGAAGCAGTTCAACGCGCTGGTGCTTTTGCCGTGGTGCTAGAACTGGTGCCAGCCGACCTTGCTAAAAGGGTGTCCCAGACCCTCTCCATTCCCACGATTGGAATCGGAGCCGGAAATGGCACGGATGGGCAGATATTGGTCTGGACCGACTTTGCAGGGTTGAGTCCGGCAAAACCTAGAAAATTTGTGCGGCAGTACCTAAACCTTCGGGAACAACTTCTTTCGGCTGCTAACTCTTTTGTCGCAGATGTAAAAGCTGGTAATTTTCCAAACGAAAGTGAATCATTCGAGGACTAATCCTCTCGCTCTTGCTCCTCTTTCCAATCTTTAGATTTCTGAGCAATGATTTCAAGGGCGCGCTCTGCCTCTGATCGAGTTTTGAATGGACCAATTCGATAGACCGCAATTGACTGTTTGCCGACCTCAACTTGATTCGTTTTAGTGTTAAACCAGTACTCGTTTTGTTGGTCAGACATCGTTCTCCCTCACTCTTAGACTAGAGGTATGCCACGCGATGCCAACACAGGATTTCTGACTCCGGGGGTCGTTTCAGCATTAAGACCTGTGCCAAGTGATATTGTTCGACCTGAATATGTTGGCAAACCAGCTCCAGCAAAATATGCAGAAGGCGACGTTTGGGGCCCAATTGAAATCGAAAAGATTCGAACTTCCGGAAAAATTGCTGCACAAGCCATAGAGCTCGTCGGCAGCCATTGCCAACCAGGTATCACCACCGACGAACTTGATCAAATTGGCCACGAATTTTTAATTGCAAACGGGGCATACCCCTCGGCTCTCCAATATCGAGGTTTTCCCAAATCCATTTGCACCTCCGTAAATGAGGTAATTTGCCACGGCATTCCCGACAATACTGAGTTACAAGATGGTGACATCGTGAACATAGATATAACCGCCTACAAAGATGGATTTCACGGCGATAGCAATACGACGTTTCTCGTGGGCAACGTGAAAGAAGAATTGAAGCTCCTGGTAGAGCGAACCAATGAAGCACTACACCGCGCAATTGCAGTCGTGGCACCGGGTAGGCAGATAAATGTCATCGGCAGAACCATCGAGGCCTACGCAAAGCGTTTCGGATATGGCGTGGTGCGTGACTTCACCGGCCACGGCATAGGCAAGGCTTTCCATAGCGGACTGGTAATTCCCCACTATGACGCGGCCCCGCTATACGACACCGAAATGCAGGTTGGAATGGTGTTTACCATCGAGCCAATGCTGACGCTCGGGACCTACCACTGGGACATGTGGCCCGATAATTGGACAGTCCTCACCCGAGATAAGAGCATCACGGCACAGTTCGAGCACACTTTGGTGGTCACCGAATCCGGTGCCGAAATCCTCACACTTCCATAGAATCGTTGAATCATGGCAAAAATCGCAATCGGCATTGACATTGGCGGAACTGGCATAAAAGGTGCGCTGGTTGATGTAAAAAATGGTGAAATGATTGGCGATCGCATTCGAGTGGAAACGCCCGAAGGCGGCTCGACCGACGACATTATTGCCACTGTAAAGGATCTAATTAAGAGAATTCCTGGTGCAGATAAAGACACCCCGATTGGAATTTGTTTTCCTGCTGTTGTCCAACATGGAGTCACAAAATCTGCAGCCAACATTTCCAAGAAATGGATAGGTTTTGATGCCGACAGTGCTTTCACCAAAGCACTAGGCCGGGACGTTCACTTGGTCAACGACGCCGACGCCGCGGGCTTGGCTGAAATGCGATTTGGTGCCGGCAGAGCCGAGCGCGGAGTTGTCATTATGACAACACTTGGAACTGGTATAGGTACCGCAATTTTCCACGATCAAAAACTGGTGCCGAATGCTGAATTGGGTCACCTTGAAATCGATGGTGTTGACTATGAGACCAAAGCTTCATTTTCAGCCAAAGAACGTGAAAGCCTAAGTTGGGAACAATGGGCCGAGCGACTTCAAAAGTACTACTCAACACTGCAGCGACTATTCTCCCCTGACTTAATCATCGTTGGCGGTGGGGTTTCTAAGGAACATAAGAATTTTCTCCCACTTTTAAAGATTGATTGCGAAATTGTTCCTGCGGAGATGCGCAACAACGCCGGCATTTTGGGTGCTGCCCGACTGGCTTATCGCCTAGCTAATAAAAAATAAATGGATGGGCCGGCCGATACGCCGGGTTTTGTCCCCTTTCGGGTGACGATCATCTATCTAGGACTGCCGTTACCGACAGCCTCAAGCAACCTACCCGAGTGCTAAATCGAGCCGATTTATGCGCACTCTATCTGGTCTTGCTCCAGGCGAGGTTTACCTAGCCAGAACGCTCACGCGCCCTGCTGGTGGTCTCTTACACCACCGTTTCAGCCTTACCACTCGCGTGGCGGTCTACTCTCTGTTGCACTTTCTCGCGGGTTTCCCCGGGTGGGAGTTACCCACCACCTTGCTCTGTGGAGCCCGGACGTTCCTCGTCGCTTCCGCGCCGCGATCGTCTGGCCAACCCATCCAAATCCAAGGTTACTTGCACAACTACATATTGAAAAGGCTCAAAGGTGAGCGGTGATGTTGGTGGCCAGAACCTCAGCGGCCTGTTCCCCCCAAACCCGAATAATAGTTATAGAACAGGGAGCAACTTGGGGACGCCAGTAAGCAGACTCTCCCGCCTCTAGCGCCCACTTAATAAATCCTCTTATCGGCATCACGTGAGCAACTACAACCACGGTTTTGCCGGAGTACTGCTCGACAATTTGTCGCCTCGCCTGATTTATTCGAAGGTCAAAGACTTCCAGTGACTCTCCATTTGGCGGTGCAACAGTGTAAGAACCTTGCCAGGCGAGAAGTTCATCTGGGGATTCCGCTGCTACTTGCTCGTTGGTTTTTCCATCCCAATCCCCAAAACCAATCTCGCGAAGCTTCTCATTAAGTTCAACTTTCAGACCAAGTGGTGCTGCGATGACTTCGGCCGTTTCACGAGTGCGATTCATCGGTGACGAGACAATTGCCGTGACGGGAGGTATGTGCTTCCAACGCGCGTCATTTCCAAGTTGCGAGATTACTCCTGATGCAGCAGCGGCGTCAGCGCGCCCGGCTGCACTCAAATTTGGGTCATCTCCATCGCCACCAGAAATTTTGTGAGACTCAGTTAGTGCAGTTCTTCCGTGACGGACTAAAACCAGAGTAGTTAGAAGTTCATCAGAAACTTTAGGAGCTCGAATCGAGGTAGGACCTGCCAGATTAAATTCGGTGGTGAAAGCGCTTGGCTTTGCTGTGCTGCCAGAATCGTAATCAGCCAGTTCATCCATGGCACGATTTGCCAGAGCGTCTGCCAGCGTATTTTGCTCGCGCGGTATCCACTGCCAAGTTATGTTCTTTCCCCTAATCAGCTCCTGAACCTGAGCTCCCAGCGAAATCATGTCCGGGTGCTTGATTTTCCAGCCACCCGACATTTGCTCGATCACAAGCTTGCTATCCATCCGTACCGCCAGATTGGCTGCTGGGTTTATCTCTAGTGCCGCTTGAATTCCTGCGATAAGCGCAACATATTCAGCTACGTTATTGGTGGCAACACCGATGTAGCGGGCAATTTCACGGATGACCTGCCCAGTGCCAGAATCAATAACCACGGCACCGGAGCCGGCGGTTCCAGGATTACCTCGACTACCGCCATCGGCCTCAATGATAAGAAGTTCGTTCACTTAGCGGACCAAAATTCCATTGCACTCGGAACAATGGGCTAATTCGTCCATTGGTGTGGCTCGAACTTCATCAAGTCCAGAGCCAGACATGGTCATGCCGCAGACTCCGCAAGATATTCCATTCAATCGACCAACGCCAGCTCCTCGGTCCTTGAGTTTTTCATAGTGGTCGGCTAGTTCCGTCGAGAGATTTGCCTTGGCTCGATTGCGATCTTCGGTTAGCAATACTAGGCCCGACTTCAACTTGGCAATCTCAGCGTCTCTCGAGTTTTCAAGTTGTTGAAGCTTCTGCTGACAAGCCTCGCGTTCTTTAGCTGTTTGAACTACCTCGGCAGTGGCCATTTCAACTTTCTCAAGCAGAACAATTTCTGCTTCTTCGAGAGTGTCTTTACGTTTTGCTAAAGACAATAGTTCGTGTTGAATTCCTTGCACATCTTTTGGGTTGCTGCTGCTTTCAAGCCGTTGCTTATCCCTAGCAATTCGGTCTTCAACCAAATTCAAATCTTGTGCGGCTCGAGAAAGTTCAATTTCCAGAGCGTCTAGAGCATTCCTCTGGGTAAGTAAATTCTCAGACAATTTCATGAGCTCTACTCGGACTTCTTCTAATTCACCACTTTGATCCAGAGCGCCCAGCGCTATCCTAGCTCGCCGAATTTGCAAATCGATTTGACCTAAATCCAGCAAGGTTTGTTGTTGTTGCTGACTTGCCTTCATACAATCTGCCTAATCTATTGAGTTACAGCGAAGTCCCAAGGATCTGTCCTTAAGTCGCTAAGAACAAACTTAACACCGGGAACGGCAATTGCTAGTTCTTTCGCCGCTACTTCCAACCAAACGGATTCGGCAGCCCAATGAGAAATGTCAACTAAAGCAAAATTCTTGCCAAGGGCTTTAGCACTCTCGATGGCGTCTTGGGCAGGGTGATGCCTCAAATCCGACGTCAAGTAGAGGTCTGCATCTGCTGCGATAGCATCCATGATGAATGAATCGCCAGCGCCACCGCACAATGCAACCTTGCTCACTTTCTGTTCGGGATTTCCCGCAATTTTTAGGCCACCGGCTGTAGCCGGAATTCGCTTCGCCACCAGTCTTGCAAAATCAACCAATTTCATTGGTTCAGGCAAAAATCCAATTCTGCCGTGACCAACGCTTGCCCCTAGCGGCACCAGTGCAGTCGGTTGTTGCAAGCCAAGGGCAGCCGCCAACGAAGCCGAAACACCAGTAGTGGTGATATCGGCGTTCGTGTGTGCCGAATACAACGAGATTCCGCTTCTTATTGATTTGCTGAGGATTCCTCCCTTGAGAGTTTCCTCGGCCACAGTTTGAATGCCCCTAAGCAGAAAGGGGTGGTGCGACAAAATCATTTCGAAGCCACCAGCTTTGGCATCGTCAATCAGATCAGAAGTTACATCTACCGACAGTAAAACTTTTGAAACTTGTGAATTGAGCGAACCCGCAACCAAACCTGGGCTATCCCATTCCTCTGCGCCGCTTAGTGGCCAGATCGCTTCGGCGGCCGCGACTATGTCTTTGACTTTGGTCATAACTACTCAGCGGTCACATCAACTAAGTCATGTTTGCGTGATTCTATCTTGATGACCTCTTGCTCCTGCAATTTGATTCGCTTGCGGCCGAAAAGAATCGGGAAAAGGAAACTTACTAAGGGAGCAACATATATCCCGACATTGAAATGTGAGTCACTTATGTATCCGAGCCACATCCAAATTTCACTCTCGTTTGCTATCAACCCAAAGCCAATTGCGACTGCCAGGGTGAAACCAGAAATGTTTACCCAGTTCCAAGCCTTATAGAATCCGTAGTCTCGTGCAAGTGAGACTTCATGATAGGCGATTCGACGAATTGCAACGTCACCCACGAAAATACCAGCCCACGCCAAAATTATGACCGCCAAGAAATCGAAATTGATGTAGTTGGATCCATAAATCCCAATTGCCAAAGATAATAATGCGATTGCTGGCTGACTAACTGCAGCTTTTATTTTGATACCAATCGCAGAGAATGAAACGCTTGTTCCATACATCCACGAAGCGATCCAAATCAATACAGTGGCCACAGCGCTGTAGAGCAAAACGTTGGCTGCCCAGCTCGGCAAAATCTGTGACAGTAATTGAAGTGGTGATTTCATAACTGCGATTTTTGCCGGTGAAGCAATTGAACGAATAGCAACCAATCCGTAACTCGCGATGAGCAATGGTAGAACTCCGGTGGAAAGGGCTACGAAAGTTGAAACTTTTGCTCCCGATTCTCGCATCGGGATTTTACGAGTGAATTCCGCAACAGAGGTAATCCAAAATGCCCCAAAGAAAACACCAACAAGACTAGATATTGCTGCGAGCCCGAAGAAATCAATGTTTGGGGTAAAGGTCATAACACTGAAATCAAGTTGACCTGCCGTGGCCGCGATAAAAACTATCACTCCAGTAGCGCCAATGGCACCGGCCACAAGCTGCGACCAATAAAGAACCTTGCCGCCGAGCAGGGCCAGAACTCCTCCAACTAGCAGAAGACCAAACAGGACTACGCCCTGCCACGTGAAGTCTGGAACCTCGGCGGTCAAAGACTCCGAGAAGCTCGGTAGTCCCGCAAACACGCCGCTAAATGCGCCGGTTGCCAGGTAGAAAATAGCAGCTCCAAAAATGATTTTTATGGCCACTAGAGGTATTGCAGAAACCAAGTTGCCGTGAACGCCAAAAGCTGCACGTGCCAGTATCAAAGTCGAAAGTCCACTTCGTTTTCCGGCAATCGCTGCAACTGAAATTATTGCCGAACTAAATAGCAAACCTATTGCAATTGCGACTAATGCATCGCCCGGATTCTCAAGTCCCGCGAGGAAGGCCGCTAAAACGAGAGGAGCCACACCAACTGTTAAGCCTCCCCAAATGAAAAGTTGAGAAATGGCTTTCGAACGACGAGAAATCGTCGATATCGGTTTGTCTGACTTCTCACTCTTGGGTTCTTTGGCAAAGGGTAATTCACCATTCGCAAGCAAATAGTCGAATTGATCCTCTTCTTCCTCCACGCTCTGTTCCGCCGACTCAACTATGTCAAAACTTCCAGTTGCAAAACCTGCAGCGGCAACCGGCTCCGGCTCAGCCTGCTGAATTACTCTTTCCGCCTCTTCACGCTCAACACGTTCGGCTTCTTCGCGCGCGACTCTTTCGGCTTCTTCGCGTTCAAGGCGATTTTGCTCGGCAATTCTCTCTGCCTCTTCACGTGCAACACGTTCAGCGTCTTCGCGTGCTTGACGCTCTTGGTTTATTCGGTCTTGTTCGAGTAATCGAGCTGTTTCGAGTTCTGCTTCAAGTTTTTCGGCAGCTTCTGCACGAATGCGTTGCACAGCTTCGTTGCGGACTCGTTCCGCTTCTGCCTCAGCCTCAGCAACCGCATTTGCAATGGCCGCTTCTCGCTCAGCTTCGAGTCGAGCTATCGCTTCTTGCTTTGCAGCTTCAATCGCGTTTTCGTTGGCTATTATTTGAGCGGCCTGGCGTTCTTGCCAATCCGGAACAAGATTTTTCCAACTATCTTCGTCACGAAAAACTTCTTGGACTGGTTCGGGCTCGACAGGTAATCCGGCTTGCGCTCTGCGGGCGGAATTTAGAGCCGCTTTAGCTTGCTCCGATCCGGAAGCTTCCATTTCGCGAACCCAGGCAACATAGGCCTGAGCATCTTCAGCCCTAAGTTTGGCCTGAGTTTCCAGGATTTCCATCGCCGAGAGAGCGTCTTTGGCGCTTTCTATAGCTAACGCCAATTCGGCATCGTCAAAGGCCTGCTTGCGAGGAGGCTCGAATGGGTTAGTCATACCGAAAATACTAATGCCGCGCCATTTCTGACGCGGCATCAATGTTCCCCGAGGGGTATTTGTGGGCCCTACCGGGCTCGAACCGATGACATCCACGGTGTAAGCGTGGCGCTCTACCAACTGAGCTAAAGGCCCAACAACAAGCCAGCCTAATACAAAAGGCCGGCCCTTGCCAATTTAAAGCGATGCTAGAGCGCGATCGTATTCATCTAGAGATCTAGCCTGACCGGGCGCAGTGATGAACTTTGCGGCAAGTTTGCCATTTTTATCAACTACGAAAGTTGCCCTATTGGCAATGCCGGCATCTTCAATAAATACGTCGTAGGCCTTGGCCACGCCTCCATGAGGCCAAAAGTCCGCTAACACCGAGAATTTATAACCCTCGTGCTCGGCAAACTGTTTTTGGACAAATTTGCTGTCGACCGAAATTGCCAGTAATTCGACATTGTCGCGCTCAAAACGAGCAAAATTGTCGCGAAGCTCGCATAGTTCGCCAGTGCAAATTCCAGAAAATGACAGCGGGTAGAAGACTATGACTACAGGCTTCTTACCTCGGAAGTCACTGAGGGTTACCGTTTCGCCAAACTGGTTTGTCAGCGAGAAGTCAGGGGCTTCGTCTCCGATGATTAGTGTCATTTTTGGACCTTTCGTCATTTTGGGCATTTAGATACCAGCAATTGGTCAACCTAGCCCAGCGGTGAAATCTTCCCACCAATCTAAGAATAAACTTGCTCTTGGCTCAAAACCCGAGCCAGGTACTTCCATCCCCCACGAAAGAGGATGTTCTTGTCAATAAACAACCAGGACGCATACGCGGTCAACACCCCAGACCAAGACCCTGAAGAGACCCGCGAATGGCTCGAATCGCTCGATGCGGTTAGTCGAGTGCACGGCCGTGGCCGCGCTCGCGAGATCATGCTGAACCTGCTTCGTCGGTCGCACGAACTTCAACTTAATGTTCCGATTGTTCCAACCACCGACTACATCAACACCATCGCACCGGAAAACGAACCAGCGTTTCCGGGTGACGAAAAAATCGAGCGTACTTATCGATCATGGATGCGCTGGAACGCCGCCATGCTTGTGCACCGCGCACAGCGTCCTGGCATTGCCGTGGGCGGACACATTTCAACTTTTGCATCTTCGGCTTCGCTTTATGAAGTTGGTTTTAATCACTTCTTTAAGGGGCAAGATCATGTTTCTGGCGGAGACCAGATTTTCATCCAGGGACATGCATCCCCTGGCCCATACGCGCGCGCTTTTCTTGAGGGACGACTAAGTGCAAATCAGTTAGACGGATTCCGTCAGGAAAAATCTCACGCCGGTGGTGGCCTGTCGTCATATCCGCATCCGCGTCTAATGCCGGAGTTTTGGCAGTTCCCAACCGTATCAATGGGTATCGGCCCAATCAATGCGATCTACCAAGCGCAATTCAATCGCTACCTTTCAGGCAGAGGATTCAAGGACACAAGCGATCAGCATGTTTGGGCATTCCTTGGCGACGGAGAGCTAGACGAAGTTGAATCACGTGGAGCACTGCAACTTGCAGCCAATGACAATCTAGACAACTTGACCTTTGTGGTTAACTGCAACCTTCAGCGTCTTGATGGTCCGGTGCGCGGCAACGGAAAAATCATTCAGGAACTTGAAAGTTTCTTCCGCGGTGCTGGTTGGAACGTAATCAAGGTGGTTTGGGGTCGCGAGTGGGACTCGCTACTTGAACAAGATCACGATGGCGCACTTGTTGACTTGATGAACAAAACTCCTGACGGCGACTACCAAACCTACAAGACCGAAAATGGTGCATTCGTGCGTGAGAACTTCTTTGGTCGCGACCCACGCACCCTCAAATTGGTAGAGAACCTTTCTGACGATGAGATTTGGGGACTAAAGCGTGGCGGACACGACTACCGCAAGGTTTATGCGGCATACAAGGCAGCGGTGGAACACAAGGGACAGCCGACTGTCATCTTGGCTAAAACCATTAAAGGCTTCACTCTTGGTAAGTCATTCGAAGGACGCAATGCCACTCACCAAATGAAGAAGCTAACTCTCGAGAATTTGAAGAGTTTCCGCGATGAGCTACACATCCCAATTTCTGATTCGCAACTTGAGCAAGACCCATACCAGCCTCCTTATTTCCACCCTGGAAATGACGCTGCAGAAATTCAATACATGCACGAGCGTCGTCGTGAACTTGGTGGCTATCTGCCTGAACGTCGAAGCAAGTACGTTGACTTCAAACTTCCGACAGAAGATGCCTACAAAGTTGCCAAAGGTGGATCAGGAACTCAAGAGGTTGCCACCACAATGGCTTTCGTTCGCTTAATGAAAGATCTTCTTCGTTCGCCGGAATTCGGTGACCGAATTGTTCCAATCATTCCGGATGAGGCCCGAACATTCGGTATGGATGCATTCTTCCCTACTGCAAAAATCTACAATCCAAATGGCCAGCACTACATTTCTGTTGACCGAGAACTTTTACTTTCTTATAAGGAATCATCTGCAGGACAGATTATTCACACCGGAATTAACGAAGCTGGTTCAATTGCGGCGTTGACTGCTGCAGGAACTTCATATGCGACTCAGGGTCAGCCGATGATTCCGTTCTACGTGTTCTACTCGATGTTTGGATTCCAGCGCACGGCGGATGCTATCTGGGCTGCTACCGACCAGTTGTCTCGTGGCTTCATGATTGGTGCAACCGCCGGTCGAACCACACTTACCGGTGAAGGTTTGCAGCACGCTGACGGTCACTCTCCGATTCTGGCAGCTACGAACACCGGAGTTATTAGTTACGATCCTGCCTACGGATACGAAATTGGACACATCATTCGAAGCGGAATTGAGCGCATGTATGGCGGAGCTCACAAGGATCCAAACGTTCTGTACTACCTGACTGTTTACAATGAGCCAATTGTTCAGCCTGCGGAACCGGAGGATGTAGACGTCGATGGAATCGTCCGCGGTATTCACCGAATCAGTGAAAACCACCACGATGGTTTGAAGGCTCAGATTCTCGCATCGGGAGTGGCAGTGCCTTGGGCTTACGAGGCCCAAAAGTTACTCCAAGATGACTGGGGTGTATCAGCCGATATCTGGTCTGTCACTTCATGGACAGAACTGCGCAGAAATGGCTTGAAGCGCGATGAGTTCCGCTTCTTGAACCCCAATGCCGAAATTCCGGTGGCTTACTTGACCCACAAGTTGAAGGATGCCCGCGGACCATTTCTTGGCGTCTCCGACTACATGCACCAAGTTCCGGACCAAATTCGCAATTGGGTTCCTGGAGATTACGCGACTCTCGGAGCTGACGGTTTTGGATTTTCTGATACTCGTGCAGCAGCTCGTCGTGCGTTCAAGATTGATGGTCCTTCAATTGTTGTTCGAGTGCTCGAGCAATTGGTTGAGCGCGGAGAAATTGATTCTTCGATTCCACAGCAAGCAATCGACAAGTACCGTCTTCACGATGTAAATGCCGGAACTTCTGGATCAGCCGGTGGCGAGGCCTAAGAAAGAAACTCTTGCCTGGCTCAAGTCCATATCGGGTGAGCTAAATAGCGAGACGCTCAAAAAACTCGAAGAGACGCTGCCTTGGTATCGCGAAATGCCTGCAGCGAGACGAGCATCGGTTGGCTTGGTTGCGCAGTCCGGCATCAGCTCCTTCCTGGCCTGGTACGACAATCCAAAGTCGCAACCCTGGGTGGCGGCTGACGTATTTGAAGTTGCCCCTAGAGAATTACTTCGATCTATATCTCTTCAGCAAACCCTCCAGCTGATTCGAGTGGTGGTGCAGGTTGTAGAAGAAAGAGTTCTTCGAGATGATCCTGAACTGCGCGACTCGGTTCTGCTCTACTCACGAGAAATTGCCTTCAGCGCCGCAGACGTCTACGCACGAGCGGCAGAAGCCCGCGGACTTTGGGATGCCAGGCTCGAGGCACTGGTGGTTGATTCGATATTGAGCGGTGAACACACCGACGAGATTTCTTCTCGCGTTGCAGCATTGGGTTGGCGAGCGACTGGTTCCGTAATTGTTTTGATCGGGACGGTTCCAGCTACATTCGATGCCGACCAATTTCGCAGGGCTGCCCGCAAGGCACACTCCGATGTTTTGATTGGGATTCACAGTGATCGGCTGATAGTAGTTTTAGGCCACATCGCCGAGCAGAAAGGCGAAAACAAGAGTTTCAGCACGATTATCAAAGAGCTGGAGCCTCACTTTGGGGATGGCCCAATTGTGATAGGCCCAACCATTCGAGACGTATCTTCGACCACAATTTCCGCAAAGGCCGCTCTTTCAGCATTCTCAGTGATCCGCAATTCGACCAAGTCTGAGCGAGTAATTCACGCTGACGATTTATTAGCCGAGCGTGCACTCGCCGGTGACGGAATTGCTAAGCAAACGCTGATTGAAAAAATCTACGGACCTCTAGCAGCGAATTCTCCGGAATTACTCGAAACGCTCAGTGCTTACCTTGACTCAGGTAGGTCACTCGAAGCCACAGCCAAGTTGCTTTTTGTTCACCCCAATACCGTTAGGTACCGTCTAAAAAGAATTTCAGATGTGATTGGCTGGGATGCGACTGGTGCTCATGAAGCATTTGTTCTTCAAGTTGCCATGGTTCTCGGTTCACTTGGTGAAAAATAGTTCTTAGCCATAAGGAGTAAAGATGATTGCAATAGTTTGTCCTGGACAGGGAGCACAGACCCCTGGTTTTTTTGCTCCATGGCTGGAAATCGCGCAATTCAAAACTGCCATTGAGTCAATGCAAGAGGCAAGTGGTTTTGACCTGATCAAACATGGAACTTTAAGTGACGCAGATACCATCCGCGACACCGCAGTGGCTCAACCACTAATCGTGGCCGCCGGAATTGCAACTGCAGCAACTCTTTTTGGAGACAAGTCTGCGGCGGAGTTTGGAATTAGCGGAGTCAGTGGACACTCGGTAGGCGAAATTACAGCAGCCGCAATCGCCGGAATCTTCAATCAGGACCAAGCAATTCAGTTTGTTAAAGTTCGCGCCGATGCAATGGCCCACGCAGCGGCAATTGAACCAACCTCGATGGCAGCAATTGTTGGAGGCGATCAAGCCGTAATCGAAAACCGACTTACAGAACTAGGCCTTGAGCCTGCCAACTACAACGGAAGCGGTCAGATTGTTGCCGCCGGATCGGCCGATGGAATTGCCAAACTGCAAGCCGAGGGGCCAGCGGGGGCTCGAGTAATCCCGCTGCAGGTTGCTGGCGCCTTCCACACTCGTTACATGCTTCCGGCGGTTAGCGCACTAGCCGACTATGCATCGGGAGTCCCAACCAAAGATCCAAGCACCAGAATCTGGAGCAACGCCGGCGGTCGACTGATTGAGAGCGGGCAAGAATTCAAGGAATTATTGGTTAAGCAGGTTTCAAGCCCGGTTCGCTGGGATCTCTGCATGCAGGCCATGGTTGAGGCTGGCGTAACTGCGATTATTGAGGTTAGCCCTGCCGGAACGCTGGCGGGTCTGGCCAAGCGATCAATGCCTGGCGTTGAGTGCGTGGCTGTAAAAACACCTGAAAATCTAGAAGCCGCTTTGGCACTAATCGACAATCATCGCTGATTTATCAGCGGTATCTTTGTAGAGTTCGACGAATCGGAGCCTAATGAACCAGCCAACACTCAACCAGTACTCGCCGGTTAAGTTTTCGCGTATCTACGCGCTTGGAGCTGCCCGCGGCGATCTTGCCGTTACCAATGATGACATTGCAGGCCCAATAGATTCGAGCGACGAATGGATTCAACGACGCACCGGAATTATCACTCGTCGGCGAGCTAGCAAAGATCTTTCATTAATGGACATGGCTGTTGAAGCATCGACTCAAGCAATCGAGCGTGCAGGAGTTGATCCGAAACAAATCGGAGCGGTGATTTTCAGCACTATTACCCACCCCCACCAAACTCCATCAGCAGCCGCTTTGCTTGCAGACAAGATTGGGGCCAATCCTGCACCGGCCTACGACGTGTCTGCTGCCTGCGCTGGATACTGCTATGGAATTGCTCAAGCAGATGCACTTGTTCGTTCAGGCATGGCCAAATTCGTATTGGTAGTCGGAGGAGAAAAACTTTCTGACTTCATCGACCCAACCGATCGCACTATTTCATTCTTACTGGGCGACGGAGCAGGTGCCGCAATCGTCGGGCCGAGCGACACTCCTGGTATTAGTCCTACTGTCTGGGGAAGCGACGGATCACACTGGGACGCCGTGGGGATGACCGCATCGCTAATCGAACTTCGTGATGGTGAGGCCGGTTGGCCAACGCTTGTTCAGGACGGTGCCACCGTTTTCAAATGGGCAGTTTGGGAAATGGTAAAAGTTGCACGCAAGGCGCTCGAGGTTGCCGGGGTAAAGCCGGAGGAACTAGCAGCACTGGTTACCCACCAAGCGAACATTCGCATCATCGATGAATTGGTGAAGCAGCTTGAACTGCCTGAATCTGTTGTTGTGGCGCGAGACATCATTTACACCGGAAATACATCGGCCGCGAGCGTGCCACTCGCCATGGATGCCCTACTAACCTCAGGAGAAGTCAAATCCGGCGGTCTAGCCCTGGAGATCGGCTTCGGAGCGGGGCTTGCCTTCGCGGCTCAAGTGGTCGTTCTACCCTAAAATTGTTCAGAGAAACCAAAATCAAGGAGAAACCGTAATGGCACTATCGCAAGCAGAAGTCCTATCAGGCCTAGCAGAAATCGTTAACGAAGAGACCGGCATTGACACCAGCTCAGTACAGCTTGACAAGTCATTTGTTGACGACCTCGACATCGACTCAATCTCAATGTTGACCATTGTCATGAACGCTGAAGGTAAGTTTGGCGTAACCATCCCTGAGGATGAAGTTGCGAACCTTAAGACCGTAGGCGATGCCGTTAGTTTCATCACCAACGCTCAATAGGCCACAGAACTTTGTCTCAAAAAATCGTCGTAACCGGCATTGGGGCTACCACTCCACTCGGTGGCGACGCTCGATCAACCTGGCAGGCATTGCTTGCCGGTAAATCAGGCATTTCTCGTCTAGAGCAACCGTGGGTTGAGCTACATCAGTTGCCGGTTACTTTCGCCGGACAGGCAAAAGTTCTAGCCAAAGACGTTTTGAGCGTGCCAGAGACAAAGCGACTTGATCCTTCAAGCCAATTCGCGCTAATTGCCGGCCGCGAGGCCTGGGAAGACGCTGGTAAACCAGACGTTCAACCGGAACGTTTAGCAGTTGAGTTTGCCACCGGAATCGGCGGCGTGTGGACACTGCTGGACGCATACGACACCTTGAAGGAGCACGGGCCAAGGCGCGTACTTCCGATGACCGTCCCGATGCTTATGCCTAATGGCCCGGCTGCTGCTATCGGCATGGACATCGCAGCTCGTGGCGGAGTTCGCACAGCTGTTTCCGCTTGTGCGTCAAGCACCGAGGCCATTGCGAATGCAATCATTCGGCTTCAATCAGGAGAAATAGATGTGGTGGTGGCCGGTGGTGCAGAAGCGGCAATCCACCCACTACCTATTGCAGCTTTCGCATCAATGCATGCTCTTTCTCGCAACAACGACAACCCAGCCGGAGCTTCACGCCCATACGACGTTGCTCGAGATGGCTTCGTTATGGGTGAGGGTGCTGGCGCTCTAGTTCTCGAAACCGAGGCACATGCAAAAGCTCGCGGTGCCAAAATATACGCTGAATTAGTCGGCGGTGCAGTTACCAGCGACGCTCATCACATCACTGCACCAGATCCAGAGGGTGCCGGTGCGGCTCGAGCCGTGATTGCGGCATTGAAGCAGGCAAACGCAAAGCCCGAAGAGGTTGTGCACATCAACGCTCACGCAACATCAACTCCGGTTGGTGACATTGCGGAGTATGTGGCCTTGAAACGTGTTTTCGGAGATCACCTAAACAATATTGTCTTCTCGGCGACGAAGTCGAGCACAGGTCACCTACTCGGCGGAGCTGGTGCCATCGAGGCCATTTTCACTGTTCTAGCTTTGCACGAACGAGTGGCACCACCGACGATCAACCTTGAAAACCAAGATCCCGAAATTCCATTGGATGTTGCCACTTCACCAAGGAAACTTCCTGAAGGTCCTATTCTCGCCATTTCGAATTCTTTTGGTTTTGGTGGGCACAATGCAGTTATTGCATTCCGCAGCTATAACTAAGTTGCGACAGATCGAAGCCAGATAACTGGAGCATCTGCGCTGTTCACCCTGAAGATTTCTAATTCATCGTCCCAGGGTTGTCCAATTAAGAAACGCATTTGCCGTTGTAACTCGATAGCATTCGATCCAGACTGTTGCAAAGCTAGCCGTAATCGAAACTCGTTGACCAGAATATTTCCGGCATCGTCTGTCTCACTCTGGAATATTCCTAGGCTAGGCGTGTAAGACCAACGATGGTTCTTCTGTGTAATCTCAAATCGAATTGTCTTCCAGCCCATGAGCTCAGCGGCCAACTCAGTTCCATGATTCTGCGAACCTTGCCAATGAAACTCAGCCCGATACTCGTCTTGGCTGACCTTTAGCCAGCGCAGTGGAATTGGTTCGCCGAGCACTCGACCAATCGTCCATTCAAGGTGTGGCAAAAGTGCTCGGTGGGCACTATGAATGAAGCCCATGCCTTGGGCAGAAATACCGTTCATTTCGCCTCCTGAGCCTAGGTACGTCTTCCCCAACGACCTGTGCTCCCTGAATGAGGCAGAACAACAGAGTAAGCCCAAACGGGCGGATTACGCAAGCCAAAAAACTTGCTTCGGTGGGGAGTGCGGGACTTGAACCCGCGACCGACGGATTATGAGTCCGCTGCTCTAACCGGCTGAGCTAACTCCCCCGCCTGATGAGT